>WNGM01000141.1_pt1 | contig 56521 bp, 41 predicted proteins | sample 5400571 | NCBI WGS metagenome assembly WNGM01 (sample SAMN13153378, study PRJNA577476) | soil metagenome | isolation source: 100 cm soil or saprolite under Garry oak tree replicate 2 | place: USA:California | collected 2016-06-15 | reverse complement strand
CTTTCATGATAGAAGGTGCTCTCTATTCTTTATACTCCCTTCTACCAAAGAAAGCCGGGAACCCTACTGTGGAGACGGCTTAAATAGCTTTCTCCAGAAAGGCTGCCGTTTGGTTAGCTCGGGTGATCTCTGCTCAAATTGCTCAATCTCTCGCTGCGCAAGGGGTGGCCCAAGAGGACCCGTAGGACCTTCTGTATCTATCTCTTGCGCATTAACGAGAGGTGGTTCTGCAGGAACAGTCGCAAGGGGTGCAGGAGGTACAGGAGGTACAGGAGATACAGGTTCGGAAGCAATTGGTTTACCAGGGGGAGAGTGTGTTAGATCCAGGTAAAGTGGGCGTTGCATTTGTGGCCGTTTAGGTGGTTGTAATACCACTCGTTCCCGTGAAGTTTTACTCTCGTTCGTCTTGAGAGGTGATCCTGAGGCTGCACCAGGTGTATCTGGTAAAAAATGTGTTGGCGCTTGCAAGTTAAGCCCCCGCAGGGCTTGAGCCATTAACATAGCCTGTTCATAGCGTTCATTGCGGTTGCGTGCCATGGCCACTAATATGATTTGCTCCAGCGCTGATGAAAGTTCTGGCGTGAATATGCTGGGAGGTTGGACTGGACCACTGGTAATGGCTTGCGTAAGTTCAGGCAGGGAACGACCCACAAAAGGACGTTGCCCGCTGACCATCTCGTAGAGGACAACTCCAAGCGCGTAAATATCACTCCTATTATCCAGAGTGTGTCCCCATATCTGTTCAGGGGATGCATAATAGATACTGCCAACCAGCGTCTTGGCAATCGTAATTTTTTGAAGACCTGTGGCACGAGCCAGGCCAAAATCCATCACCTTGATCTTGCCCCAGCGATCCAACATCAAATTTTCTGGTTTGATGTCGCGGTGAATAACATTGCGCTCTCTATAGGCAGAATCGAGAGCCTCGGCAATTTGCGCTGCATATTCAGCAGCCAAATGTTGGGGAATTGCGCCGTCAAGTTGCAATAAGCTGGCGATCGTTGGCCCCTGGACATATTCCATGACAAAGTAGAGGAGTCCATTTTGCTGCCCGGCATCAAAGATTTGTACAATATGGGGATGATTGAGCCCTGCAATAATCTGCGCTTCTCGGATAAAACGCGCCACGTAGGAAGCATCTCTGGCCAATGCTCGGGAAAGTACTTTAATGGCAACTTCTCGTCCAAGCGCAATTTGCCTGCCGCGATACACCATGCCCATGGAGCCGCGTCCAATCTCTTCTTCCAGCTCGTATCCACCCAGGCACTGGCCTGCCAGTTCGTTCATAATTATTTCTGACCTCATCACCCAATAATCAGAACGGTGTAATACATGGTGAAGATAGGCTTCACCAGGGCCTAATCGAGGTATTCTTTAAGAATGCGGCTCGCCTGTGGATGGCGCAGCTTACGGATGGCTCGCTCTTCAATTTGACGTACTCGTTCTCGCGTCACTTTCAGCCTCTTCCCCACCTCTTCCAGTGTATGATCATGATCGTCTACCAGGCCAAAGCGGAGTTCAATCACTTGTCTTTCACGTGTCGTCAGCTGCCCAAGCACTTTCCGGATCTCTTCTCGCAGCAATTGCTGGTCGGTGATTTCCATCGGCCCACGCTCACGATTATCTTCGATGATATCGCCAAGCGTATTTTCTTCTTCCTCAGAGAGAGGAGCATCCAATGAGAAAACTTTCTCAGCCCAAATCAACAATTCACTGACACGCTCCGCTGTCATGCCTAAGCGTTGTCCGATAATTTCAGGCGTAGGTTCTCGCCCCAATTCCTGATAGAGTTGACGTGTCATGCGCTTCACGCGCATAACCTCCTCCATAATATACACGGGAAGACGCACTACTCGCGTACCCTCTAAGATCGCACGAGTGATAGCTTGCTTGATCCACCATGTTGCATACGTGGAGAAACGAAAGCCTTTCCGATAGTCAAACTTGGTGACAGCACGGATGAGACCGATGTTGCCCTCGCCGATGAGATCTTCCAGGGAAAGCCCTTGCCCGACATATTTTTTTGCAATGCTTACTACCAGTCGCAGATTTGCCTCAATGAGGTGGTTGCGGGCGTCTTTATCTCCTTGCTCTGCACGTTCTGCGAGGTAGGACTCGCGATTGGCTGAAAGCAAAGGAATGCGTGAAATCTCGCGCAGGTAGAGGCGTAAGCTGTCGCTTTGCGCCAGACTGTTTAAATCAGAGTCTGGAATGCCTTCGCGTTCTGGTTCAATCGGCTTTTCTCGATCAGCATCAAACATTACATTTCGTTCCAAGTACTTGCTCTCTCTTCCATCGATAGACGTAAGATCGGTTCAGTCTGAAGTCATTGTATCATACAAATGTGTTATTGCAAGCAATATTCTCATCAGTGTTCAAGAACATGATCTCACTTGTCGGGGTATAACTTTACAAACATTTCTATTTATCCATCTTTTCGGCCAAATTTCAAATTTATGAAGCAACAGAATGGGCCGATTCTGAAATTTGAAGAGGAGCAAACGAGGTTATCCAAAAGCTAAGACGAATAAAACAATGAGAGCCTCAATCGCATTGAGGCTCTCATTGTTTTTAAACTAACCCACTCGCATCAACGAATGGAACAGGCTTTTATATCCCTGGTCCCCCCGTCTGTGTAGCGATGGATGTGTGATCGCAGCTAGGTGAATTGTTCGCCGAAGGTGTACAACTAGAAGAGGCAGGTGGATCACTCGCATCATTGGTGTACTGATCGTCGCTGTAGACAATCGAGGCAAGTCCCGTGTGAGGGTTCGCTGCTACCCCGAAATCATCATATAGATCACGGTTACCCGTACAGGAGATTCCACCCTCGCAGACGCCGCCAAAGTGAACTATCGGAGTTGCCCGGACCTGTGTGAAACTGCTGCCCGCAGTAGTTGCGTTCACGTTCTGCGCCATGTAGACATACCAGGCGGCAGAACTTGGATAGTTGTCGGGCGGAGTACCTGCTTTGAAATACGAAGTACCGTAATAGACGATATCGATGCGTCCGGCGCGGTTGGCCACGCTCCAAGGGAAGATGGCCGTGTTAACTGGCGAACTGTTCACCTGGACGATAGACGACCACTTCTTACCGTGAGTGGTCGAGTAGCTGTAGTAGACGTTGTGATTGTTACTGAACACTGAGTAGACGTTGCCAGCATTGTCAATGCTCACGTTCGTGAAATTGTGATTGTAGCTGGCAGTCTTGGGGCCGTTGTACACCATGTAGTCGGTGAAGGTCTTGCCGCCATCAGTGGAAACTGCCATCCAGACAGTGTGGTAGCCACAGGTGCCGGCCTCGCCGCAAGCGACTTCGCTCGCATCGTGGATACCATTCAAGGATTGGTAGATGATGTGGCTGCTGGGGTCGAGCATCAGATTCCCGATCTGGTTGTTGTTGATGAGGAAGGCATGGCTGGTATCAATGGCATCGCCCAACTGGGTGAAGGTCTTTCCAGCGTCCGTGCTACAGTTGACGTCGATGTTAAATGTCTCGATGTCGTGGTAGGAGATACAGACCTTTGATGACTGATCGGCGGCAATCCATTCACGATCATCGCCAGAGATGGTAGCAGCTGCAGGATTGAGTGTCCATGTATTACCTTTGTCTTTGCTGGTGCTGACATCGACGTTGGCCAGGTTCAGGCTGGCGACGTAGACATTGTAGTTACCGGCGGAGTTCTTCACCGGTGCCACTGCCAGGTCAGTGTCGCCGCCGCCTGGTGCGAACCCGGTGGTATTGGTTTGGGAGACTGCATTTGGCGATACGAGCGTGACATAATGCTGACCCCCGTCGCTTGATCTCCAGGCATCGGTGCCGCCCCCCAGGCCGTGTTCGGAGGAGGCATAGAAGTTTCCAGCTGGATCGGCCCGAATCGCAGGCTCGGCCGCATAGTTGGTGCATGCCTGGCTCTCGGTGTTACTACATTTTGAGATTTTGCAGGCGCTTTAGAAGGAATAAACAATAAGTCTCAGCAGGAAGGGAAAGCTGATCCTTCTAAGCATAAACACACCCGATACTTAGAACACGTTCCTCTCCACCAAAACAATTACAAGAATGAACCTGAGTGGTAACTTGCAACGTATAAAAATATAGGTAGTCCACAAAGGGAGGGTTAAAACGTTCAGTCATTGAGAGCGACTTTAGATTGCTTCGATGACCCATGCATGAACCAACATGCGTCTTTCATGCATCTAAATAAATTGCTCTGTAATATCGTGAGTTACATAGAGACAATTTGATGCATTGGAATAATGAGAAGAAAGTACTGAAAATGCTGTTCTTCTTCCATGCTATCAGTACACTGTATTCTAGTATCCGCGTGTTAATCACCAGTTTTCTTAATTAATCTAATAATGGCCTTTTTCCTGCATTTTATCGCAGGTATACAAAAAGGATTCTCTCGCTGAGGGTAGGGTACAGAGGCAGTGTCAATGGAGACGAACCTCCTATTCGGTCCTCCAGTGGAGATAGCGGGAGAATGTGCTCAATTCTGTAGGACGGAAAATGAAGACGAGGGGTATACCTTATGGTAACGTTTTTAAAGCTTTTCTTCAACATGCTTCCAACAGGCCACTACACAAACACATATGGGTTTGCCAGGATGCTTCTACCTGTGCAACCTTTTTCAGGCGAGGTGAATAACACATGGACGGCAAAGGCGATCGCCGGATGAAATTAAAGTTGCATTGGCGGCGACCTAAAGATGTGGGAAGCTACAGACGAAGTGTCTTAAAGTTTCTCAGCGCGCATAAACGTTCTCTACTAACGAGCGTTCTTCTCATGGTCATTGTAGTACTGCTTTTTAGTCTTGTGAACCTATTGAAACCTCCTTCTACGAACACAACTCCGGGCGGGGTAACTGCTATTAGTTACACTGCCTTTGTGCAGCAGGTGCAAGCTGGCAAAGTGTTGGCAGTAACTATTCAAGGACATGATATCAATGCGTTGTTGGCAAGCCCTTTCTCGCAGGCACACCCCCCTATACTGACTGCTACAGCGACAGCAATATCCCCAAGTAAGATTGCAACGGATGTTGCTGCCTGGAATCGCTATGTTGGTGCTGGTTATCCTTCCTGGCCAAGCACAACATCACCTCCTATCGACCCTGCCCGAGCAATTTTTACCCGTATGCCTACAAGTGGTGATGCAGGCTTAACGCAATTGCTTTTAAGCAAACACATCATCCTCAATACACTTCCTGTAGCGCAGCCACCTATCTGGCTAGGGCTCCTGTGGAGGTTTGTCCCTATCATTTTTCTGGTGCTGGTATTCTCCCTGCTACTGGCTCCCAGGAATAACATGCGTTCATCACGCCCTATGGATGATCGTGTTACGCAATTCGGAAAAAGCCGTGCTCGCCGCTTCGAGCGTGCTCAAGAGACTACTCAAGCCCGCTCTGAAAAATCTACCCTACCTGGCAAAACTGCCACTACTGCTTCCGCACAATCTCGTGTAAGCCTGGAGCCACCTGTGACCTTTGCGGATGTTGCCGGTATAGATGAAGTGCGTACAGAAGTGGAAGAGATCGTACAGTTTTTGCGTAGCCCGGAGCGTTTTGATCGTTTAGGTGCACGTATCCCACGCGGTGCTTTGCTGGTTGGTCCCCCTGGAACTGGCAAAACTCTGTTGGCGAGAGCCGTAGCCGGTGAAGCCGGCGTTCCCTTTTTTAGTATGAGTGCCTCAGAGTTTGTCGAGATGTTTGTTGGTGTCGGCGCCAGCCGGGTACGCGACCTCTTCAATCAGGCTCGCCAGTCTGCGCCATGTGTCGTCTTCATCGATGAAATCGATGCAGTGGGTCGTAAGCGTTCGATGCGCATTTCTGGCAATGATGAGCGTGATCAAACCCTCAATCAGTTGCTGGTCGAACTTGACGGCTTTAATGGTCACAAGGCCGTTGTGGTGCTGGCTGCGACAAACCGCGTTGATATCCTGGATAAAGCTCTGCTGCGCCCCGGTCGCTTTGACCGCCACATCACTGTGTCGTACCCTGATCGTAGCGGACGTGAAGCAATCCTCAAGGTGCATACTCGCCCCACTCCTTTGCACGAGGAAGTATCCCTGGAACGTCTATCGCGCCTGACAACAGGTATGAGTGGGGCCGACCTGGCCAATCTTGTCAACGAAGCTGCTCTCTCTGCCGCCCGTCAAAATTTGGAAAAAATCACCCACGACTGTTTTGAGGAGGCACTGGCGCGAGTACAGCTTGGTGCATTACGACCCATCGTGATGAACGAAACTGATCGGCGTACTATCGCCTATCATGAAGGTGGCCATGCCCTTGTCGCCCATCATTTGCCCCTGGCCGACACCGTTAACCGCGTGACCATTCTGCCGCGTGGTCAGAGTTTGGGCGTGACCCAGTTCACCGCAGAGGAAGATCGCTACAACTTCAGCCGCGAGACCTTAATGGCACGTATTGCCGTTGGCCTGGGTGGCCGCGTTGCCGAAGAACTCACCTTTGGGCCAGAACGTATCACAACCGGTGCCGAGAACGATCTCCAGGTTGTGACAGACCTGGCTCGCCGGATGGTCACACGCTGGGGCATGAGCGAACAAGTCGGTGTTGTCTTTGCCGACTACGAACCGGGTGCTATGAGCCTCAACATGCAAGGTATCGACCCCGCTTCGATGCCTCCTTACATTGGCCACAAGCGAGGCGTAGCGGAAACGTGGGGTGATGCATTTCAAGTCCCGAGTCAAGCTCGTTCGCTTGCCGCTGATGGCGATGGTAGGTTGGTGCTCAATGGCCTTGATGTACCTGCACAGCAGAATACGTTTGCTATGAGTCTTCCTGCTGCCCCTAACAGCAGCACCAGTACAACCATGGCAACATTGATTGACTCTGAGGTGCAACGGATCCTTAACGAGGGTTATGAGATGGCGCGCGCGCTATTGAGGGAGCATCAAGGTCAGCTCGTCCGGCTCGCTAATGCACTCATGGAACGTGAGCATCTCGACCGCAAGCAGTTTGAGGCTTTGCTGCAAGACTAATTTGAAAAGAAAAAGCAGAGCAAGACGGTCAGCTCGCCCATCTTGCTGCTTTTTCTTTTCAAACTTTTGGTCCAAAACTAGTTTTCATAACTACATTTGTATATTCACAACCATATCTTAACCTTTTTGCTATTTCTTCCCAGGCGTCTTTACAGTATGCTTCTCACGAAAGCATTGGAGACCGTTTGACTCTAAAATGTCTAAACGGGTGCCAGGACAAATTTTCATAAACGAAACTTGCTTGTAAACAGGCAGCATTATGAATATCATGTATTATATTAAACTGGTAAAGGAGATGCCCTTCATGACGACGAAGATAGTAAATGAAGTGCAGAAGCAAGATAACGCAGATATGCCGCTACTACCGCTACTGACTGAGAGCGAGCAGCACCAGTTGGCCGCATGGAACGCGACCCAACAAAACTATTCCCGGGATGCATGTGTCCCACACTTAGTGGCAGGACAGGCTGCCGCTACGCCTGGTGCAGTGGCACTGGTGGCGGGCCATCAGAGCTTAACCTACCGCGAATTGAACCAGCGAGCCAACCAGCTTGCTCATTATTTGCAGACTCTGGGTGTGCGCCCCAATGTGCTCGTCGGTCTCTGCATGGAGCGTTGCCTGGATATGGTGGTCGGCTTGCTGGGCATCCTCAAAGCCGGTGGGGCATATGTGCCGCTTGATCCCTCTTACCCGCCTGATCGCCTTGCCTTCATGGTCGAGGACGCCCAGGCTCCTGTGCTGATCACCCAGCAGCACCTTGTTTCACGCCTACCTGCCCAGCAGGCCCGGGTTATCTGCCTGGATGCCGATGCAGCAGTGTTGGCGCAGCAAAGTCCAACCGACCCCATCTCGGCCGTCACTGCCGACGACCTGGTCTATATCATCTATACCTCGGGCTCGACAGGTCGACCCAAAGGGGTACAGATCACCCACGGTAGCCTGCTTAACCTCGTGTTCTGGCATCAGCGGACTTTCAAAGTGACTGCTGCTGACCGGGCAACGCAGCTCACCAGTCCGGCTTTCGACGCAACGGGTTGGGAACTGTGGCCCTACCTGACGATGGGGGCCAGTGTCTATTTGCTCGATGATGACAGCCGGGTCGCTCCTGCCTTGTGTCGCGACTGGCTGGTGGATCACGCGATCACCATCACCTTCCTGCCGACGGCGCTGGCCGAGGGAGTGATGGCTCTAGAATGGCCATCAACAACCGCGCTACGCTACCTGCTGACAGGAGCTGATACGCTCCACCACTACCCCTCATCCGGCTTGCCCTTCGCCCTGGTCAACAACTATGGTCCGACCGAGGCGACAGTGGTGACCACGTATGCGCTTGTGCTCCCAACGGAATACGCTGATGGGTCGCCTTCAATCGGCCGGCCCATCGATAACATGCAGGTCTATATCCTGGATGAACACCTGCGGCAGGTGCCCATCGGAGAGCCAGGCGAACTGCACATCGGAGGCGCCGGTTTAGCCAAAGGCTACCTCAACCGTCCCGATCTTACAGAAGAAAAGTTCATCCCGCATCCCTTCAGCTCAGAGCCGGGGACTCGCCTCTACAAGACGGGAGACCAGGCCCGCTTCCTGCCGGATGGTCAGATTGCCTTTATGGGACGCATCGACCATCAAATCAAAATTCGAGGCTATCGCATTGAACCCAATGAGATTATGTCCGTACTCAATAGCCACCCTGCTGTGCAGACCAGCCTGGTAGTAGCCCGGGAAGATACTCCTGGCGACAAGCGGCTGGTGGCCTACGTTGTGCTAGCTTCCGGAGAAGCCGTAACGGCTGGTTCTCTCCGCGAGATCCTGGCGGAACGCTTGCCCGACTATATGATCCCAGCGACCTTCGTGCAAATCGACAGCATGCCGCTTACACCCAATGGCAAAGTGGATCGGCGGGCTCTCCCCGTACCAGATGGCACCAATACTTTGCATGATGAGGTGGTTGTGGAGCCTCATACGCCTACCGAAGAGCGATTGGTCGGGATCGTGGCTCCTCTTCTGGGTTTGCAGCAAATCAGTATCGACGACAACTTCTTTATGCTTGGTGGACACTCTTTGCTGGGTACGCAAGTTATCGCGCACGTGGCCAACGCCTTCGGTGTCAATCTCTCCCTGCGCAGTCTCTTTAGCTCACCCACCATTCGCCAGTTATCTGCCGAGATCGAACAACTCATTGTCGCCAGGATAGAGGCTATGAGTGACGAGGAAGCTCGCTGGCTGCTGGAGCAAGAACACAACGCCTGAGATTCCCAGGCTGCCCACTCTCTGGAGGGGATAAGAATTCACTTCGCCACGTACGTGCCGGATACATCCGCACTGTACGCAAAGAGGGACTTGAAATGCATTACGCCACGTCACCGCTACGCGTCGCTTGTGGACGTGCTGGATAAATCCGCATTACCTGTCCCCCGGACAGGGTGCTACGCGAGGAGGAACAAGTATGACTTTGCATGCGCAATCATCGTCCATGACGGGCAAATCGGACCCGACGTTGAGCCTGTACCACCTGCTGGACCAGGAAGTGCTAGCCAACCCTTATCCACTGTATCACCGGCTGCGCAGCGAGGATCCTGTGCATTGGGATCCCTTTCTGCATGCCTGGGTGGTGACCCGTTACGCCGATGTGGTAACCGTTTTCCAACGCTTCTCGGCCAATCGCACGCCGACGCCTGAGCAACTGACGGTCCTGGGTCTCTCCCAGTTGACCCCACTGGCGCAAGTGATGGTCCGCCAGATGCTTTTTCTCGACCAGCCCAACCATGGACGGGTGCGAGGCCTGGCCTCCAAAGCCTTTACCCCCAGGCGCGTCGAGGTCTTGCGCTCGCATATCCAGGACATCACCAAAAGTCTGTTGGACGCGGTGCAGGAGCAGGGGCGCATGGACGTCATTGCTGACCTGGCCTATCCGCTGCCCGCTATTGTCACCGCCGAGATGCTGGGGGTCCCAACCTCCGATTGGCAGCAATTGACCGCCTGGTCCGCGGATTTTGCCCAGGTGCTCGGCAACTTCCAGCACACGCCGGAAACCGCGCCTCGGGTCATGCGCAGCCTGCAAGAGATGGTTGTGTACTTCCAGGCAGCGGTACGCGAGGCCACCAGGCATCCGCGCGAAGGGCTCATCACCGCGCTCTTGACTGCCGAAATCGATGGGGATCGCCTCAGCGAGGAAGAAGTGATTGCCAACACGATCGTGACCATGGTGGGTGGCCAGGAGACGACCACCAACCTGATCGGCAATGGGCTGCTCAGCCTGCTGCGCCACCCGGATCAATTGGAGAAACTCAAGGCGGATCTCTCACTCATCCCCTCGGCCGTGGAGGAATTGCTGCGGTACGAAAGTCCCAGCCAGCATACGGCACGCCTGGCCCCGGAGGATGTGGAGATAGGAGGCAAGATCATTCGCAAGCGGCAGGCCGCCATCGCCGTGATGGGAGCAGCCAATCGCGATCCCGAGCGCTTCGCGGAGCCGGATCGCCTGGATCTCGCGCGCCAGGATAACCGGCACCTGGCTTTCGCCTGGGGAGCGCACTTCTGCTTTGGAGCCCCATTGGCGAGGATCGAGGGGCAGGCGGCCTTTGAAGCGGTGGTGCGGCGCATGCCGAATATCAGCCTGGCGACTGAAAAAGTGACCTGGCGCGAGAATCTAGGGCTACGCGGCCTCAAAGCCCTGCCCGTCACGTTTTAGTTTTCCCTGTCCTGGAGTGCTTGACCATGGAGAGTATGCCTGGGATGCCTTCGGGAACGCTAGTAGATGGAAATGATGGAATGTCAAATACAACGGAACTCTCAGCGACCAAGCGTGCCTTGCTTGAGAAGTATTTGCGCGGCAGTTCCCCGCAGCTCACAACGCATGTGGACAGCATTGCCCGGCGGGTCCCGGGAAAACCTGTGCCCTTGTCTTTTGGGCAGCAACAATTGTGGCTGCTCGCCCAATTGATACCGGATACTCCTGTCTATAACGAGAGTGTCACTGTTCACATGCCTGGCCCCCTCGATGTTGCTGCCCTCGAGCAGAGTTTTAACGAGATTCTCAGGCGCCACGAAGCATGGCGTACGAGCTATCCTATAGTCGATGGGCAGCCTGTCCAGGTGATCAATCCAGCCCCGCAGCTCACGCTGCCGCCAGTGGATCTGCGGCACCTGCCTGAAGGTGAGCGAGAAGCAGAGGCGCTACGCCGGGCGACAGAAGATGCTCAGCAGCCCTTCGACCTTGTCCATGGTCCCCTTCTACGCGCCACATTGATGCGCCTGGACGACACGGATCACCGGTTGTTCCTAACCCTGCACCATATCATCTTTGATGGCGTCACTATCTACCAGGTGTTCCTGCCGGAGCTGCGCACGCTCTACGAGGCCTTTTCGGCTGGACAACCTTCACCACTCCCTGATCTGTCAATCCAATATGCCGATTTTGCCGTCTGGCAGCGCGAGTGGCTGCAAGGGAACGTGCTTGCAGACCAACTCGCTTACTGGAAGAAACAGCTCGAGAGTGCTCCTGCGATCCTGGAATTGCCGACCGATCGCCCACGTCCATCGCTACCGACCTATCGCGGCCGGGTACAATCGTTCGCGCTTTCCAAATCCCTCACCGATGCACTGCGAGCCCTTAGCAGCCGGGAGGCAAGCACCCTCTACATGACCCTGACGGCGGCCTTCAACATGTTACTCTACCGCTATACAGGACAGGAAGATATTCTCATTGGTACAGCTACCGGGGGCCGCAAGCATCCAGAGGTTCAGAGGCTGATGGGGGTCTTCATCAACACCCTGGTCATGCGCACCAACCTGTCCGGCAATCCCACCTTCCGTGAACTGTTGGGGCGGGTGAGAGAGGTGACCATTGAGGCCACATCTCATCAGGATATACCCTTCGAGTACCTGGTCAAAGAACTGCAGCCGGACCGGGAGATGGGGCAGAATCCGCTTTTTCAGGTGCTGCTGATGCTCGAACCTGCCGTGCCGGCTCTTCCATCGGGGTGGACCCTGACCCATATGGAGGTCGATACTGAAACATCCAAGTTTGATCTCTCTCTTATTCTCGAAGACCGGCCCGAGGGTCTCCTGGCTCACTTTGAGTACAGTACCGACCTCTTCGATGCGGCGACCATCGAGCGGATGGTGGGACACTGGCAGACACTCCTGGACGGCATTGTGGTCAATCCCGAGCAGCGCCTCTCGGAATTACCCCTCTTAACGGAGGCCGAGCGCCAGCAACTGCTGGTAGAGTGGAATGCCACACAGACTCCGTATCCCCAGGACCTGTGTGTTCACCAGCTCTTTGAGATCCAGGTGGAGCGCACACCTGGCGCTGTGGCACTGATCTTTGAAGAACAGCAGATGACCTATCACGAACTCAACCAGCGGGCCAACCAGCTTGCTCACCGTTTACAAAAACTAGGGGTGGTGCCTGGAGTGCTGGTAGGCCTGTGTATGGATCGCTCGCTTGAGATGGTGGTGAGTCTCCTCGCTATTCTCAAGGCGGGTGGTGCCTATGTGCCGTTGGATCCCGCCTACCCGACGGAGCGTCTGGCTTTCATGCTTGAAGACACACGGGCCCCGGTCTTAGTGACGCAGCAGCGCTTTGTCGCTTCCCTTCCCACGCAAGGGGTGGATGTCATCTGCCCGGATAGCGAGTGGAATGAGATCGCCCAGGAACCTGGGGAGAACCTGGTCAATCGAACGACGGTCGATAACCTGGCCTACGTGATGTATACCTCGGGATCGACGGGTAAACCCAAAGGCGTTGAGATACGACATCGCAGCATTAACCGCCTGGTTTTTGGCGCAGATTATGCCCGTCTGGATGCCACTCGCACCATCCTGCATATGGCTCCCATTTCGTTTGACGCGGCAACGCTCGAGGTCTGGGGAGCCTTATTGCATGGCGCACGCTGCATTCTATTTCCTGAACGCATACCCACACCCAAGAGTATTGGTGCAGTGGTACACACACACAAGGTGACCACGGCCTGGCTGACGGCTTCCCTGTTCAATGCTGTTATTGACGAGGCTCCAGAGGCGTTACAGGGTATTGAGCAGCTTCTGGTTGGCGGGGAAGCGCTCTCAGTGGTGCATATTCGTCGCGCCCTGGAGAAGTTGCCAGGTACCCAGCTCATCAACGGATACGGTCCGACGGAAAGTACCACCTTTACCTGTTGTCATCCTATCCCGGAGCGACTGTGTGAAAGCACACGCTCTATTCCTATTGGACGTCCTATCGGCAATACGCAGGTGTACATCCTGGATAAGCACTTACATCCCCTGCCTATCGGTGTGCCAGGAGAACTGTATATCGGTGGTGCTGGCTTAGCCCGGGGCTACTTTAATCGCCCTGAACTCACCAACGAAAAGTTCATTGCCCATCCCTTTAAAGATGAGCCGGGTGCGCGGCTCTATAAGACAGGAGACCTGGTACGCTACCTACCGGATGGAAGCATTGACTTTCTCGGACGCCTCGATCACCAGATCAAGCTCCGCGGTTTTCGTATCGAATTGGGAGAGATTGAAGCGATTCTCGGCCAGCATGCGGCTGTGCGAGAGGCACTGGTCATTGCCCACCAGGATGAGCGTGGTGAAAAGCACCTGGTAGCCTACGTGGTTCCACAGCAGGAGCAGAAAGTCACGTCCGATGAACTGCGTGGCTTCCTGAAAGAACATGTGCCAGAATACATGGTGCCCTCTGACTTCATGCTGCTCGAGGCGATGCCACTGACGCCCAATGGCAAGGTAGACCGGAGAGCTCTACCGGCACCCGACCTGGCCACGCGTACGGCAGGAGAAACCTTTGTCGCTCCGGTCCTTGCAGTGCATCAAAAGTTGGTAGAAATCTGGGAAGATGTGTTGAATGTGCGGCCCATCGGCATCAAAGACAATTTTTTCGCCCTGGGAGGACATTCTTTACTTGCCGCTCGCATGGTCGATAGAATCGAGCAGGTCTTTGGCAAGAAGCTTCCTCTCGCCACCTTTTTTGCAGGAGCGACCATAGAACACCTGGCAGCAGTTCTCCAGGATGAGCAACAGGTTACCGACTCACGAACACCGGTGGTAAGGGTTCAGGCTGGCGGATCCAGGCGTCCTTTATTCTTCTTGCACGGAGATTGGGCCGGTGGTGGTTTTTATTGCATAGACTTATCCCATGATCTCGGCTCAGACCAACCATTTTATATACTAGAACCCTATAAATTTAATGACCTGCTGGTTCCACCTTCATTCGAGGCTATGGCAACAGCTCATATAAATTCACTACGAACCGTTCAGCCCGAGGGTCCATACCTGCTGGGAGGCTTTTGCAATGGGGGTCTTATGGCCTATGAAATAGCCCGGCAACTTCACGCGCAAGGTCAGAAAGTTGACTTCCTGGCATTGATAGATCCGGCGACTCCTGCCCCACACAAATGGGTTCGACGCGCAATCAGTACTTTTGGTAAATTGACACATATTGATGAAGATAAGCAGCTAGATTGGTTCCTCTGGTATTTATACACACGTATACCGGCCTACAGGAATAAAGTGAAGAATTCCAAGATCTCGAGCAACGCCGAACAAAATGGATCTGGACACGGACAGGTTAAAGCTGGCTTGATACGTTTGAAGCTCGCTTCTCTTGCCCCAGCGCCGGAAGCGCTCCGCTATCAGTGGTCAGGCACGTATCGCTATGTAGCTGCCGGTTACCTGTCTGGCTCTTATCCTGGCAAGATCACCCTCTTCTGGTCGACCGAAGGCGCCTCCCTCAACGAGAAATGGTGTGAAACCATTGGAGTGAAAGAGGTAGAGGTCCAGGTTATTCCTGGCACACACAAGGGCTGGAAAACCGAAAACCTCCACCTTTTGGCCGACCGTTTAAAAGTAAGCCTCAGCAAAGTGCAATAGCCGAATTTTTGAAACGCACGTTCTTCACTTTTTCTTATCAAAAATTGGTATTGTGAAGCGACTCAGTCGCTTCACAATACCAATTTTTTGATAGAGATGGCGGCAAAATCGAGTTTGTCAGTGTGTTGTATAGTAGGGTAAGGCTTGCCCCTACCCTATTGGCATCAAGTTAAGGAAGTGAGTATGGACGCTCCCAAATTCGAATGGAACCATCCACCAGAGTTCCTTATTTTAGACTATGACGAAGTTCACGTATGGCGTGCCACACTAGACCTACCGCCATCAGACGTACAGGCTCTAGAGCAAATCCTTGCTGCCGACGAACGGACACGAGCAAATAAATTTCATTTCCAGAAAGATCGCACGCATTTTGTCGTCGCTCGTGGGGTACTTCGAGCTATCCTGGGCCGTTATCTGTCTAGAGATCCGCGTACGCTGCATTTCTGCTACAGCCAGTATGGGAAGCCGTCTCTTGTCAGTGAAGCGTGTAGTGACCCACTGTTTTTCAACGTAAGTCACTCGCATGGAATGGCTCTTTATGCCATCTCGCGCACCCTCAACATTGGCGTAGACATTGAATACATGCGCATGGATATAGAATGCGAACAAATTGCCGTGCGCTTCTTCTCACCTTATGAAGTGAAGATGCTGCTTGCCGTCCCTAAAGGGGTGCAGCATGAAGCCTTTTTTAACTGCTGGACACGTAAGGAGGCATACATCAAGGGGCGGGGCCTGGGCTTATCACTCGACCTGAACCAGTTTGATGTTTCGCTGATCCCGGGAGAACCTGCAGCCATCCTGAATATTCGAGAAGAAGGCCAGGACGTTTCTCGCTGGTCCCTCCATGCTCTCTCCCCCGGCCCCGGCTATAAAGCTGCCCTGGCCATAGAAGGGCATCCCAGCCGTATTAAATGCTGGCAATGGACAGAGGTATAGGGTACTGTAGAGTTACTTGAGAGGGTCAAGCAAAAGGAAAGAACAGGAGAAAGAGTATGATCCCCCACGACGACTTCACCCCGCATGGCTACCTTGATAATCCCTATCACTCCTGGAAACTCAACCCCAGTGGCGTACTGCGTTCGATGGCTCCGCTCGGCATGGGCTGGCATGTGCCCAACCTTGGCAGCTACGTACGCAACCAGTTCCAATATACTGCACATCTCACCATAGGACTGAAAATCAACGACCTGGTGCTGGTCACTGCCGAAGACTTCAGCCGCCATGGTTGTACCATCACCAGCTCTCTACATACCAAGAATCGCTTCGAATATACCTGCTTTATACAGCGGTATGGGCTGACGCTCACCGCACGCTATTTTCTCGTCCAGGAACATGCCATAGGGTGTATCATGTCGCTCACAACCACCTCAGAAAAGCCTCTTCCTGTGACCTGCTACGTTATACACCATCACGTCCACAATCCCTTTACAAGCAGGCTCTGGGAGCATGGACTGTATGCCATTAAAGGCCCCGGTGAATGTTCTGCAATGCTTGGTCTTGCGAGTGAAGGCGATGTTTTTGTTCACGGTGTACGAGCAGCCGATGATACCAGGCTCGCCTGTGGCGAATTGGGCTATACCGTCTCACTCGCAGAAATCTCTCAGTGGGTACGCGGTAGAGGTGTAGTGCAGCCTCATATTACGCAGAGCCAGGAGGACACAGGGTGGCAAGTGCGTACACTGGCTCTACCATGCGCTCTCACTTTGGGATGACGAAGAGTTCTGGCAGCGAGCGCCGCAACTTTCTGGAGATTGGCCCGACAGTTGGCGGCGGAGCTGGGTTTACGACCTTGAGACCTTACGCATGGTCATACGCCCTTCTGCTGGTATCATCCCCCATCCCTGGGATGGCATGCAACTTCAAGCGCCACGCGAAGTTCTGGCCGAGGCCGCCATGGACACCCTCTTCCTCAGTTACGCCGACCCTGAGCTGGCCGCCGAAGTCATCCTTGGACACTTCGAATCGGCACTGCACCCGAACCTTCCATGCATGCGCGAGGACGGCAGCTACAACATGGTCGCCGACGACGGGCAAATCTGCGGGACCGCGCCCGAGTGGGGCTTTCCTCTGTGGAGCAGCACCCGTGGTTGACCTTTCGTCACATCGCTTAAAAAAATTCCATACGAGGCCATGACCTGTTTATCCTGCGGCGTGAGCAGGTCCTCCAGATCGGCGTAGCGCAACCGGTGGTGATAGCTCTGGTATATGCCCATATCGTAGGCGTGGCGTAAAATGGCCGTCCATGACCGGTGGGGAAACAACGCTATCAACTTGTCCTGATCGGGGTAGTGTTCCTGGAGCAGCCGCTCGTCCTCTTCTGTCCAGTGCGGGTGGTCGCCCTCTGCATACCAGAGCAGGACATCTTCTGGCTGTTCGGTGATGTGCCAGTAGATACACAGCTTCAAGAAATGGGCCGATAGTTTGCGTATGGTCACTTTTTCGCAGAACTCTTCAAGGAGTTGGCGTCTGTCGGCGGTAGTGAAAATACCGCTATGCCAATTCTCCCCTATTTTCTTGAGCAGCTCTGGATAACTGGGCACTTGCTTCTGCCCTAATTTTTCAGGGGTGTTCTCACTGTTCAGCTTGTCGATGGGATGTTGTTTCAGCAACTCCGCCTCGATCTTGCTCTTGCGGGTCTGTAACTCGCGTCGCATACGCTTGGCCTCGTTGTAGGCGTCCTGGTCCACATCAGGATCGGACATGATGCGGAACGCCGCCTTAAGCCCTTTCTCGATGCCGTCGAGTTCCTCTTGCAGGCTGCTCCTGCGCTCTTCTCTGACCCTGGTCTGTTTTTGTATGCGCGTATGATAGTCTTCGAGCACCTTCTGATTTTTGAGTAGGTCCAGCAGGCGCCCTACTACAGCGTCATCTATGACAGTGGCCTTCACGTTTGCCAGGAGCTTGCGGTTGTGGGAATAGACACTGTCGTATAGCTTATATCCCCATCGTACAATGCCGTCACTGCGCTGTCTGTCAGGGTAGGTAGTGATGCTCTCGTCCTTTGTTTCACCTTCGAGTAGCCGCTTGAGCAGCGCCGGGCACTCTTCCGTCTCGGCCTGTTCATAGCGCTTTGCGCGTACAATCGAGTTACCATCTATGTCAACGGTAGAAGTATGATGAAAGGCGAGCCAGAAAGTAGCCTCATCCACTATAGCGAGGTGATGATCTTTTATCCAGTAGCCCAGGTAACCCCACCAGCCGATGTACATCGGGTTGCACAAAGTATTGAGAAGCGCATGCTTACCCAGGCGATACCAGCCGCCGGCCTCTGGTCCCTTGGGGGTGTGGAAGTACTTTGCCAGGTGCGCAGGGATGGGCGGGAAGAGATCAACGCCGTCGAACTCTCGCGCAAATTTGTTCTGGTTGAAATCAAGTTCTATGAAGCGAGGGAACAGCGTTTCACGTACCACTTTTGCGTGCGGGACATAAACCGCAATCGTATAATCACAAACGGGATCACGCATGAAGCCCCAGGCCAGGGAACGTCCGTCATACTCTCCTCGTTTACCTATCATGGCCCGCGCATCGCACATGCGGCGTATGATGCCGTTCTTGTATGAGTGATAAGCCCATATGCATTCGCTGATGAAGTCGCCGTAATCTCGTTCTTCCCGCATGTCATAGACGTGTCCGTGATACGTGATGAGCATTACGCCATTTTTAGCGCATTTCTCGCCAAAGCGGGTCGCTTCATTGAGAAACTCATCACGAAACAAGCGGTCAATCATGTAGATGAGAACGGTCTTGACCCTGCCGGCTTTGATTTCGCCGTACAGGTCAAACAAACGTTCCCTCTCATTGATACCGAGTACGGCGGTCAGGCCGGTGTCATCGTACGTCTCAATGAGTTCACGCGGCCAACCGAGTTTCAGCGCATACTCAACGAGTTCTTCTGTTTGTATTTCACGCGAGACACGATGATCTTCCTTCTGTGCTAGCCTGGACTGCCGGACGTAGATGGCCAGCGGCTGGTCAGTCAGTAGCGATCTGCGCCCCCGTGTCGTCTGTTCCTCGTCGTTCTCCAATTCCTCAGGCTTCTTGAAACGGTGATGCCTCGATGTCATGTTCTTTTCTCCTCCTCTGCTTCGATAGCTAAAGCGAAGCGGCATAGAATGTCTTTGACGCGGTCATAGTTTGGTTGCTTACGCCTGAATCGTGCCTGTCTCTTTGGCGTCAACGGTTCATGCTTTCGGTTTCCCTTCTGTTCCTCGCGCTCTAGTTTTTTCGACATGTCTGATGCGTCCTGTGGTAACATCGCCCGTCACTCCTGCTCTAATGAAAGACAGCTATTTGCTGGCATCAATATAGCAGGAATATACACTGATTTCAAGTTTAGTGTATATATTATATACATATAATATGCGCACATCGATCGCCCTTATGAAGTGACACGAGTGATGTTGTACATAACACGCATGTACTTTATCTAGCTCCTTGCCTTGTTTCAATTTTCCTGCGCACTGTCATCTGCTGCTCCAGGTCCTGGGCCACCAGGGCTTGAATCACCCCCTCGAGCGGTGCAGTACGCCCAAACTCTCGTTGCACTGCCTGGATGAGACAGAGCAGGTCGGCCAGATTGGGATCACTCTCGGTAGCCGCGCACCCGATAAGCACCTGTAATTGCTGCAAGACGGCAACCGTGCGCCTGAGATCGCCCTGAACTGAAAAATGCATCGCGTGACTTCCCTCTTGTTCCTACGCCACCTCAAAGCACACGATCTGGATGTGTGTAGGGTCGGCAGGAAGCAGGTCTTTGAAGTCAAATCGTCTCAGAGTGAGCGTGACCTGCGCGATGCCTGTCTGGTGCTCAAGCCGCGCGCGGGCTTTCTGCTGGGAAACTCCTGCAATCAGCTGGCTCATGTAGAGGAGCTCTTCTTGAGAGAAGTGATATATCCATATGCCTGAGAGTGTTACGCGGAGCTGTGCCGTGCGCTTTTCGTAGGTCGAGCTGTTCACCGTCACCTGGACGGTTCCCACTTGCTGGTAGTTGGCAAGATTTGTTGTGTGAGCGAGAAGGGCGGTGGCGGTCTGCTCTAACGAGTCGAGTGCATAGGCGACACTGCGACAGGTCTGCGTGACGGAGACACTCACGCTTGCCGCTTGTGTGCCTTCATTTGCACTTGGGATGATGTGCGGCATACACAGTGGCGTCACCAGGTGTTCGCCTTGCCGCCCTTGTTTCTGCAAGGCAGCGCTCACCTTAGGTGTCAGATGGCTGAGCACGTCAGTGGCCGCACGCTCAATATCGCTGGATTGAATAAAGGAATAGTTCCGCACGTCCTCTCCTCCACTAAAGGGCGTGGTATTGGTCGCCGTGACAAAGACCGATCCACAACAGCGGGTCTGGATCGCCCCTGCGGAAATATTGCCGATGCTTCCCGCTTGCACCACATAGGCGGGGGCTATGGCGGTGCCAAACTGCGGGGGGACGGCCGCTTGAATGGTCACAACCTGAGTCGTGACCACAGTGAGCTCTGTGGAGAGCGTGAAGCTCACCCCAGCAGGAACAGTAAAGGGTGACGAGTCGGCATTATAGAAAGTGATGACCCCTCTTGCCCGGGTTGCATCCTGGTGACCGCGACCTGTGGCGGCCACCGTTTGGCTCGCTGTCAAGCTGACCGGTTCTAGCTCCCTGCCCCGTACCTGTCCTGCTTGGGGGTGCGCCGCAAGAGTCAGGGTGGTCGTCGTGTGCAAAGTCTTTGTCTGTGGGGTGATGGTCACCGTTGCGCTAGCTGTAAGTGGCAAGAGATACACATAACTGGCGGTGCCTGCTGCCAGAAACAGAAGCAGGAAAAGCGGAACAAAAAGAGCGGTGCGTTTCGCCTTGCAGGCTGGAGGGACAAGGGGAACCGTGGACGCCTCGCTTCCCTCGTGATCAGTAGCTTCCTGCCCTACTATTGTCTCTTCTGTTTCAAGAGTTGGGGTTGCTGTGGTTGTCCCCTGCTCAACGCTACTCTCTACGGTCGTCTGGTCCAGGTTATCGCCGTTTGCGCCAGGTGGCAAGAGCACCGCACTTCCATCAGGAAGACGAAGCAACGTCTCTCCATTGGGAAGCGTGTATTTGTCAACGGGAATCACTCTCGGCTCTGCGCCTTCTGCCTCTTGCTCACGCGCTGCGAACCCCTGCCTAATGAGTGCCTCTACCTCTTGCTCCAGGCCCTTGTGTTGCTCTGCCATCGCTGGTCCTCCTTACTGTTGCTGTTGTTGGTTCGGGGCTGGCACAAATTGCCAGACGCCGTGAACTTTCTGGTTCAAAAAGACAAAGTGACTCTCTTGGACATTGATGATCAGGTCTAACTTGCCGTCGCCGTTCACGTCCTTAAACGAGAGCGTTACGGGGGTCAAGTCCTCTCCAGGGCCGATGAGGAGGGGGCCGACGTAGATTTTTGCCTTGCCCGGATCGTTGGCGGGTATTTCAATGACGATGATCTGTCGATGCAGGTTCTCGGCGATGAAGTGGCTCTCGGGATTCTGGCTTGTCCCATGTCCTACGTTTACGTCATACTGCGTCGTCCGAGGGCGTCCATACTGCCAGTCGTCTTGCTGGATGGTCCACCAGTTGGCGACCGTGGCCAGCAGTATCCAGCCGATAAGCATCGTGATCATGGCAAGACCAACAAAGAAGAGCCAATGGAAGCGGATGCCTCGGCGGGGCGGTTCTGGCAAGTCGTCGGTCTGTGGGGGGACGGCTCGTGCGGGCCCGGCGTAGATCCCGCGCTCATCCTGGGTAGGCAGCTTGGGATAGGGTGTGCGTCTCTGCCTTACCGGGACAATCTGCGGCATTGGCGTCACCAATTGCGCGACGTCTTGATACGCCTGGGGGAGAGTCCAGAGTTCTTGCTCGGTGACGTGCATCACGCTGCCATCGACCAGGGGGATATCGTATTCCCTACTCAGAGGCCGCCACCGAAGAACGCTCCGGGGTGTGACTTCTCCCCCTGTGTCTGCTGTCGTTTGCTGGTGACGAGATGCTGGGGCGCGGGTCGTGGAGTTTCCTTGTGCTGCGCGTCGTCTCTGTGCCGGGTTTTCAGCAGTCGCGCTGGCGCGCCGGATCAATGGTACGTGCTGGTCGTCTTGCATGTCTCTCCTCTTTAAATAGGACTGCTGTCGAAAGAGCGAGTTCTGCTCCAAAGGGGAACGTCTTCAAGGTCAGGAACGCTATAAACACAATAGTCGAAGATGGTCTCCTCAGCCTCAAGTTTTCGGAGAAACGCCTCATCCACCTCCTCCTCGTCCCATTGCAGCACCACATAGCCGTCAATACGTTTCTGCGAAAAGCCGTATTCGAGGAGCATTACGCCCTCAAGGCCTGCGAGCTGAGCCTCAAGCGACTCCGCCAGGGAGAGCAGGCAATCATATCGGCACGTAATGTGAATGGCCTGCATTGCATGGTCCTTTCTTTCTCTCACGCCAAGCCGTTTCAGGGACGAGAGCATCATTCTCAAAGATGGTGATGCGAGGCGAATCGATCAGGTAGGCAACCGGTCACACGTATCGAAGAGCACCACGTCCACCACCTCGCAAGAAGTGTACAGCGCCTTCTACGCCAATGAGAAGGAAATATCTCCCAGTTGAGTTCCGAGTTCGTTGAGTCGGAAAAGAGCTCTTCGGAAAAAGGCCCAGGAGGAATGTCAACTCGCAACGCAACTCGGAAAAAAGTCCGAGAAGAATCCATACCGTTCTGGTATACTTAGGAGCAGGAGAGCGCATATGGAGTGGGGCACAGAAGCAGAGAGACATGCTTATGGCTCAGCAGACAGGAGCCAGTTCCATCGTTCTCCTTCTTTCGAAAAGGCGAGAAACCTGAGTCGACAGGCCGGAGCTGCTTCTTCAAGAGAACGTGAGAAGAGTATCAGATATGGCGTTTGAGCAACCGGAGCAACTTTCAAAGAATACAGGACGCCTGCGTCTCGTGAGGAATCAAACGCAAGGTGCCCGAAACCCACGCTATCTTCACTTCGGTGCGCTGCTGCAATCACTGCGAGATCGGGTTGGCTACACACAAGAACAGCTCATCGAGGCCATTGCCCCCGCTTTTCAGCAAGCGCAGGTTGCAGAACTGGGGGTGAAGACCTATGGGAATCTGGAGCGGGATGAACGGTACCCGCACTTTCGCGAACTCTGGCCGCTTTTCAAAGGACTGGTCGAATACTGCCACGTCCACCCTACCCCTCAGGATGGTCGAGACTTTTACGAGCTCGCGCGGCAAAAAATCAATATGAGTAAAAAATGGCGCAGCCCGGAGTCAGATTGGCAAGAATTGGAAGAGCGGATCGCTGCGTATATCGGTGCTCCTCAAGAAGACGCACTTTCCGAGCAGCCATCACGGGCAACATGGGAAACGGGACGTGCGGGAGAAGTAAAAGGGGAAGAGCGCGAGCGCCTTCTGCATCAGCTCGATCAAGACACCAGTCACATTCTTGGAAGAGATGGCTGGCTCGAGCGTATGTTCTCCTTCGTAGAGCCAAAGACGAGCACGCGCAAGAAGGTTGTCGTGCTTCATGCGGCCCTTGGGGCAGGCAAAACAAGCTGCCTCAAACTTCTTCAGAGGCGATTAGTAGAAGATGCAAAAGACGCTCGCGTTATTTATCATACGTGCAAGGGAGCTGTCGACCTTGAGACATCACCCAAAGAGAAAACGCCAGCGGAACACCTGGATGTCCTTCTGGCTTCTATGCTCAATGATCTACAGCCACAACAGGCGGAGAGACACGAGGCCCTGCCAACGATGGAGCGGGTTCAACTGGGGCTGCAAGTCATATGCGAAGTCACGACACGCCTGGTCGTCCTGATCGATGACGCGCAGGTGCTCCTGGAGCAAGGCGGAGAACTCTCCTCGGGCTGGCAACAGTTTCTCAACGGGGTGATCGAGCACAATCACCAGGCCACGCTCTTTCTCGCGACACGGGTGTGGCCGGGTTGGACCGAAAGAAAAGATTCTTACCTCGTGCAAACCGATCTGGAGACCCTGTCACCAGAAACATGCATCGAGGTGTGGGAACGGCTGGGATACGTCGATGAGCGGGAAGATACGCTGCGAAAAGCGGCGGAGCTTTGTGGATACAATCCCCGCATGATGGAAATCGTGGCACAGTATGTCGCAAAGCCAGTCTATTCCTTTGGCTGGTCAAGCTGGCACGAGCCGATAGAGAGCAATGAGCGAGAAGGACTCGCACGCTTTATCAAGAATCCACATTATCTGAGCAGCGCGAGGATAGACGCCTATCCACTTCTCGACGAGATCATCACGATGCGCCTCTCGCCTGATGCCAGGCAATTATTAGCAGTCTTAGCTGTCTCTGCGCTCCCACTGCCGGCTCCCTTGCTCACCTACCTGACAGAGCATCCAAAGCGATGCGTTAAAGAACTGGTGCGTTCCTCACTGCTTGCCCGAGACCCAGACCGCCTGCACCTGCTCCCGCTTGTCTCCGAATCTAGCCTCCAACAACTCTCGCAGAAGGAGCGAGAAAGCATCGAGCAGCGCCTCATCACGGCCTATCAGCACTGGATTCAGGAAGGAAGCTACCGAGATGAGCAAGAACAGGCTGCTGTCATTGCCGAACTGGCGATCCTCTACCTCGAGCATCGCCAACTGCTCGAAGCAGCGGAATTAGCGACAGAGTATGGCTGGCTAAGCTTTCAGTTTGGTCATGCCTCACGCCTAACGCGCATTGCGCAGCAGGTGATGGAAGAGTGCCACTGGAAATGGCAGACTCCTCAACAGGAGATCGCGGCCTACCTTCTGTACCATCGGCTGGCGAAGTATCGCGGGGAAAGGCTATCGACAAAGCAGCGAGGTCAGACGTACCTGCAGCTGTGCAAAAGAGCAGAAGAAGAGCACATCTGCCTCTCACCTGCAACCGAGATCTCCTTGATGAAGCCCATTATCATTTCTCTGGCTGACAGCTCTCAATTTGACGAAGCCCAGGCTATCGCAGACGAACACCTTGCCCGTGTAGAGCCGCTGCAAGAAAGCGATCCGGCAACCTATGCATCTTACCTTTACTATCAGGCGTATTTGTTTGCGAAGTGGGGTGAACACGAAGAAGATCTGGCGCTGGAGCAGCAAGATCCTACAGAAGCAATCAAGAGGGCAAGAGAACACTTTGAGAGGGCTGCTCACCTGTATAAACAGTGCATTGATCTCCTCCATAGCAGCCGAAGAGGAGCGGCCCCGATTAAGAAAAGCACCATTTGCTATAAACTGGCTCGTCACCTGAATGATTACGCACATTATGCGAGAAGAAGTAGGGGCAATTTCGCCGACATAGAAGATGCCTTGCAAGAAAGCCTTGAGCTCAAACGGCAAGGATATACCTTGCCAATATCGCTGCCCATTACTCATGCGGAATACGCTCAATTCCTGGCAAGCGTTGGGCAGTATCAAGAAGCTTGTGAGCAAAGCGATCTGGCTCTGCATCAAATGGAGCAGCTTGTGCAAGAGGGCTACCCGACGGCAAGGCGGGAACGTGCCGTCCTCCAAATTGAGCGCGGTGAACTTCATCTGTTGCTAGGGAATCTGGACGAAGCTCAACAACTCTTCGAGCAAGCAAAAGAATATGTGCAAAGGAGTGTCAGACGAAAACGATACAAGCGAAAGGTAGAAGCAGGATTGCAAACAATCGAACGAACGAGAGCTGCGCTCTTAACTCTTGACACAGGCGGGCTACGAGGCCAGCTCGATTATCGCTGGTTTAACAGGTACAAGGACATCGCTGATTATGATACCTTCGGGTGGCTTGAGCCATCAGGTCCCTTGACTGTGGAAGAGCAACAGGAGTGGAATCGTCTTGCCTCCCAAGAGGATCAAGAGCAGATCAAAGATGTCCTGAAACGGCTTATGAATACTGCTCTACAGCGAGAATTAGATACTGCTGTTGAGGAACAGCGCGATCCACAGATCACCTACCCTGCTATCCCAATAGACCGGGTCAGGCAAAAAATTAATGACAGCCTCAGGCTCAGAAGCGATATAGAGTGCGAGGAATCGAACGTCATTGTCAAGTCTCTTTACCTCGACACCATCGACGAGCACCTCAATCTCTTGCACCTTATCGAGGCCTGCCACCTTGGCGATGCACAAGCGTTTTCATTCTATAACGACCGGACCAACGGCATCCCCACTGCACAGGAAATGGAAATAGCGACCAGAGAACTGGTGAAAATTCTCAGGAGAGGGATGGCCACCCAGCAAACGGCCCCTCTGGCTCAAAAGCTTTTTCGTACTCTGCAGGACCTCTTACTCATCTCCCCTCATCGGGACATCGTGCAAGAGTCTACGCAAGAACACAAACAAAGCCTTACAGATCCTCGCCGGGAAAGAGAAGTTCTGTCCGAGCATGCATCACGACAAGAAAACCCCCTCTTGTCGATCGATGCGATTAGGGCTTGCTTTGAGGCCGTCTTTACGGTATATGGGTTCGATGATTGGAGCATAAAACTCGATCCATCTGCCCTGAATACTCGTGTGGAGCAAAACACGCATGAGCTGATTCTTCCGAAGCGAGCCCTGCGCCTCGATAAAGTTCTGCATCTGCTCGCCCATGAAATTGAATGCCATATCTATCGCTTTGCCAATGGAGAACGCAGTAAGCTCTCACTGCTTGGCTATGGTGCCGCTAATTACTTAGCGACCGAGGAAGCCTTTGCAACCCTCTATTCTGCTCAAGCAGAACGGGAAGTGGAATCTCTTCCCTGGATTGGTACGTTTGCGGGGGGCTTGGCGAGCGGGACAGCGCGTCTGCTGGGAGGAAGAATCAGGGCGCAAAGCTTTTACAATGTCTACTGTATAATGCGAGATTATCACCAATTGAATCTCATGCTCAATGGGAAAGAAGCAGAAACGGCAAGGAGAAGTGCTCACCGCCTTGCCTTGTCGCGTTGTCTGCGCACCTGGCGAGGTGCTCCACTGCAGCCAGGAGTGTGTTTCACGAAGGATAACTGCTACTTACGTGGCTATCTTGTTCTCAAGCAAGAATTGGAGCACGCACAAAAAAAAGGCATTGATTTGGTAGAACGTCTCCGGGTGGGGGCAATCGCTGTGGAACATGTCGCTGCTTGTGAACAGCTGGGGATCACGAAACCGATCATTGCCCATAAGCAGCTTGCGCTTGATCCGCAAATTCGCCAATATATCGTTTCTTTTCAGGAGAAGTTGCAAGCACCTTCTGGGGCAGGGGTGAAAGCTTTCGGCGTTGAAAATGAATGATTTGGAGCTACGCTCCCTGGTAAGAAGAGGCTCTCCGCAAGGAGGGCTGAAGATAAGGTAGGGCCGGCATCTACACACTATGCACGTAAGCACTTTCTCAGAAAGGAGGGATCACTCATGAAATGGTGGGAAAGCCCAGAGGACATGCCGCCTGAAGATGAGGACGAGGACGAGGAAGAAGAGGATTAGCCAGCGGTTGAAAGCTCATGCTGGTTCGCGACAATCTTCCTAAACAGAACGGGAAAGGCGAAGGAAACGAGTATACAAGCATGGAGTGCAGTCCTTGTCGTCAAGGATCGCATTCCATGCCCCTCAATTATCGAAAGGAAACATTCTTCATGCCGGAGAAACAAAAGGAGAAAGAGCCTATCGACATCCCAATGCCAGAGATTTATCCTGGGATGAAAACAGCCAAACTCACCTTCTGGACCTTCGATGAAGACGAGGTCGATATCATCGAACCCAAGGACCAACTGTTGCGCGTCGAAACGGGGCGTGCTTACTATAACATTTCAGTACCGCCGTGGATCACCAGGAAATGCCGAGTGAAAGAGGTCTATAAACGAGTTGGTGAGCAGGTGGTTCCTGGAGATGTTCTGATTCGCGTAGAACCGGTCTAAATTGCTTGTGCTTTTGGCCGAAATTTGGTCCATATATCCCCCTTTCGCAAAACGCTTTGTTTGTTCCCTCTTAACACAAGTCAGGAAGTGTCAAACGGTTACGCCGCTAGTCTAGGATAGGGAGCAAGAGCTTGATCTCACTGAATTTGAGAGCAAACTTGGAACTTGCCCAGGCTGACGGTTTTTAGAGATATGCAGAAACCTAATCGGACTGGTCAGTAGCTACCAGTTTTCACGAGTTTTGACCAATTTTGCGAGTAAGCATACCACACTATGCCACTTCATGATATCAGGCACATTGCCATGAACAAAGGCTGGAACTGGCTTCCCCTTGACAGGTACCTATGGTAATCCGGTATACTCAAAGTGTCGTTTGAAGGTATGTTCCACCTTGCTTTAAGGAACAACAGTGTCGTCTGCTGTGCTGGTGGGATCCCCACTGGGAAGGACGAGGTTGGTCACCTGTATCTGTCTGTCGCTGAGCTACTCGCCGGGATCGAACAACCAGGAAAGCTCTCCTTGGCTGTATGGCGGTTGAGCCTTTTGCTCCCCCGGTGGTCTAAACGAGCGGGTGGTCTCCTACCCAATGCCTCTTGATCGACACCTTTGTGTGATTGAAGTGGCATCAAGATGGAGCAGCGTTGGCTTTTTGTCGTATGTCTTCGTCGTGCTTCTCCGTGGGTTTCCTTCCGTAGTGCGTCCTCGTAGCGTGGCACCTCTTCTTGTAGTCGTACACCATCTCCGGTTAGAACTCTACGGTGGTGGAGTTCTAAACAGCAGATGTGCTAGAAAATGAAAAAGAGAGAGGCAAGTGAGGTCCCGTATACACCTCGACTGGTCTACCAGTCACCGTATTACGTACAAGTTTGAACCTATCCGTCGTCTGTGGAGTGCATGCTTCTCTGCAAGGAGATTATGAAGGCATTGGGACAGCACCGTAAAAGCATCGTCAAAGAGGCGATAGACCGCCTGGAAGAGAAAATGGCCATCGGCCAGAGTCGTCGCCAGGCCAAACAAGCGTTGCGTGCGACTGGCGCACATGTCTGGACGCATAGCACTGAACTCATTCACTCGTTCAAGACGCGCTCTGTTTACCAGGGCCATATTGTGCGCTTTGTCAAATGGGCACGATCCACTCACCAGATTCAGAACTTAACACAACTGGATTCCCGCTCCGATGAACTCGCCAGCAGCTATCTGCAGCAACACCTTGATGAGGAAAAAAGCCCTTACACGCTGCAAGCGGAGCGGGCTGCACTCCGCCTGTTCTTTGGCAACCGCACATTAGCTCAGGATGTACTTATCCCTCGCCGTGCTCGGTCTAATATCACCCGTTCGCGTGGTCCCAAAGGTCATGATCGCCATTTCCAGGCAGCCAATTGGCAACCTCTCTTGAAATTCCTGCAAGCCACCGGTCTGCGCCGCAATGAGGTCCGTAATCTGCGCGTGCGTGACATCGTAGCGAGCGATCCCGATTTTGAGTATAGGCCAACCGTGAGAGTCGTCAATGGCAAAGGTGGCAAGCCTCGTACGGTGCCGGTGTTGGTTGGCCACGAACAAGACGTACTCTGCATGAAGGATGGCCACAAGCCTGAAGAGCAGGTCTTTTTAAGTATTCCCAAGCACTTAGATGTGCATAGCTACCGCCGCGAGTACGCGCAGGCCCTCTACCTCTCCTATGCGCCTGGGTGGACATTACCTCCGTCGGAAGGACGCCTCAGGTCGATTGACTATCACACAGAGGCTGTGCAGGCCGTCTCACGAGCACTTGGGCATAATCGTAAGGATGTGGTTATTCGCCATTATATCAGGTAGGAGTGAAAAACCAGGGCACGCACAACCTTCACCTCATCTTTCGTCGACCATACTGTGATGAATGTGTCCTTAGAGCAAGATAGACAAAGCGTTTTAGCGTCCCAACATCTCATAGTGTCATTTATCAGGTAAAATTTACTGTTTCTCAGAAAACGTGCCACGCGGCCAGACGCTTTCAGCGAATCGGCTTTCTCACATAATCTGGCGTAGCATCGTCTATCGTTCTTTTTCCGCTCTCCACTTCTTTTCTTCGTGAGATCCTGCAACAACCTTGCCACAATACATGAGAAATGCGCCAATAAATGCTTAAAAATGGTCGCATTTCTGGCGAATCTCAGGTATACTTGGCTTTAGATCAGGTACGATTGTAAATTTTGGAATTACGTGAGCGGATTCTGAAGAATTTTGACAATTATGTGGGTGAGTTCGCAGGAAGCCAGGAACGGCCAGCAGAGGGGAAAGAGCTATTTTATGGCAATGCGCAAAAATGTTCCTGCACCCTATTGCTCCTTTTGCCGCCCATTTAATTATCAAGATTCCGCCTATGGAATAAAATGATTTACACCATCCGTAGTTATCAAAAGGAGCAGCGATGCCTTGGACGTGGGAGGAAATCAACAGCGTCTGGTACCGGGTACCCCTCGCCACGGAGCTGCCGGCGGCAGAGGAGTGGGTTGCGCTATTCAACGTGGTCGACCGATATTTCGGCCGAGAGTGGCTCGACGAGCAGCGAGTCCACGGTGGAGCGGAATCATGGGGCCCAGAGGCTGTAGCGTCCGTGCTGAGCCAGGGAAAGCGCCTCCAATGCCTTGACGGCGTTGCAGGGACGGCGACACTCATCGAGAAACTCCGCCGACAAGAGCCTGCAGCGTGGGCCGAGCTGACAGCCATCTGGATCGTCACATCTGACGACGCAGCGGTCGAGCTGGAGGTGGAGCCACCTCTTCCTGGATCGCGCCGGATCCCCGACTTTCGCGTCCGTCATGGCGACGGCTCATGGACGTACGTTGAAGTCACGCAACCGCAGAGCTCGAAAGAGCAGAAGCACGCGGACAAGGTCCTTGCGGACCTGACCGGGCTGCTGGACACAGTAGACAAGCAGTATGCGCTGGAGGTCTTTCTGCGTCGGATTCCGTCCCGTAGAGAGATAGAGCACATCCGTGCGCGGGTCCCGTTGCTGGTGCGCTCAGATGGCGCCGACGTTGAGGAACTGCCCGATGGACTCGGCACTCTGTTTCTCAACGATACGGAGCCCGGCATGATCACAACCAATGACCACGGAGAGGAGTCCCGACCTCGGCTGGGCCGAGCCAATGTTCATTGGGAAGACGGTAAGACCCAACGGCATATCGTCGTCCGCCTCGCATTCTCGGATGACAGAGCCGATGCGTTCTTGAAGAAAGAGGCAGCGCAGCTAGTCAAGAGCGCGCCCGGCTTGATCATGATTGATACCACCGGCGCACCGGGAGGCTTCACGTCATGGGAGTCGCTGCTGCGAGCGCGTCTGCAACCATCACTGTACACTCGCGTCAGTGGCATCTGCCTCTTTCGGTCAGGGATGTTTTCAACTAATACCGGCGTGGCGTGGGAAGCCGAAACGCGGATCGTCGCCAATCCCCACACTCAGCTCAGGCTTCCTGAATGGATCACGTCGAACATTGGTCGAAATCGGCCTGTAGATTGTACATAACCATTGGTGCTAGTTAAGGAAGCCATGAAGACCGTTCTAAAGAGAGACCTAAAAACACTCTCAGCAGAACGGAGGCCCTTCATGACAACCGAAGACATTATCATTCAGATTTTTTGCATTGTCGATGACGAGATGAAAGACATGACGAAACACACCCAAGCGATCCTCTATCCCAGTGAATTGGTAACGATTGGCATCCTCTTTGCCTTGAAAGGTGGTCACTTTCGTGCCTTCTATCGCTGGCTCAGTCGCGATTACGCCAACTTGTTTGCGGGGCTGCCGGAGCGCACCCGTCTGCAGCGCTTGCTCAAGACCCATCAGGACTGGTGTGATCAGTTCCTGGCGGCGCCCAGTTTCTTCACCGTGATCGACAGTTATCCTATTGAACTGCTCTTTCCCATCCGCCAAGGGCGCAGTCCAGAGCAAGTGGGCAAGAAAGGCAAAGATAAAGGTCGATGGAGTGTCGGCATCAAGTTGTGCTGGTTGCTCAATGACTCGGGACAAGTGGTGGCCTGGGATTGGGCCACCATGAATGTCCATGATCAGCACTTCCCTCCCGTGATCGAACGCGTCACCGGACAGAGCATTGTCCTGGCCGATTATGGCTTCCGCAGTGTGAAGGGGGTGCCCGACAACTGCAAGTTGTGTGCCAAAGGCACTTGGAATGACCGCATGTCTGTTGAGACGGCTTTGTCGATGGTCACCGTCGTGTGCGATCTCAAGCGCATTCATCATCGCTTGTCGCCCTATATTCAGGCGCGTCTGGCCTCGGTGGTGGCCATGTTTAATGTTTTGTTGACGCTCTTTCATCGCTTGCATCCTGATGCTGATCCTTTCCAGATGAGCATCGCTGAGTTTTCCTTGTAAACTAGCACCATTGGTTAGATAGGTGGGTGGAAATCTTCTTCACAGATTATCAGCAACTCGCTGGGATCTCTCCAGGTAAACAGAACCTGGTCGACGTCCTTCGTTCGGCAGGGGTATCCGATCGGATGCCGTTCATCCTTGCGTTTGATGGTTCGTACGATTTGCAACTCAATCGCTTCTTGCGGGAATTGCCGCATAATGGCGTGCGGTCCTGGCATTCCTGGAAAAGTTATGCGCTTGATCTGCTGATCTGGTGTCGCTTTCTCCAGGAGCATCGGAATACCACCGTCTGGAAAGCGACACGGGCCGACCTCATCGTCTATCACCAGGCCCGTCGTAGGGGACTTGCGCCATTGCCCTCTGCTCCGACGCTCGATTCTTCCAGAACGGCCTTCATCAGTGCCGCTTCCTGGAATCGCACGATTGCTGCTCTGGAGAAGTTTTATCAGTGGGCGAACGCAGAAGGCTACGTCAGTGTCCTCCCTTTTACCTATCGAGAAGCCCATTACCTCCATGGACACCATTTTACCACAGTGCGACGGAACACGGCGTTTGAGCGGGCTGCACGCCACCAGGAGATGAAATTCTTGACGATGGATGCGTATCTCTTTTTTCGGGATGTGGGTCTGCGGGGACGGTTGCCTGGTGGTGCGGAGGATGCGGCGTTCTGCGGACGCAATGGAGAGCGCAATGCCGTGTTTGCCGAGTTGCTGGTCACCATGGGCCTTCGCCTGACCGAAGCCAATAGCCTCGTGCTTCCAGAATTGCCAGCACTTCGGGAACCCGTGTCAAAGAGTGTGCCTTTTCTGCTGGCCCCCTCTACCGCGAAAGGACAAAAAGGCCGCAAGATCTACGTCCCGACGCGCATTGTGCGTCAAATTACGTCGTATGAAGAAATTGAACGCGCCAACGCGATTGTCCGTGGACACGAACGAGGAGTTTATGAGCGTTGGCCCCATCCCCTGCGTGTCATACATGCATCTCGTCGGAAGTGGACGGTGCAGGTAGGGGATGAGACGACAACGCTTCCGGTCTCTCGACTGACGCCGCAGGTACGCAGTTCCGCTCTGCTCTGTCAGGCCGATAGCACCTTCGAGGCTCCCATGAACCTCTGGCTGACCGAGCAAGGGACACCCATGACCTCGGATACCTGGGAAGCGATTTTTGCGCAGGCGAGCGCCCGTTGCTGCCGTTTGGGCTATGAGTTGTACGTGACGCCACACATGTTGCGACATACCTTTGCCGTCCACATGCTTGCCCAGTTGATTCGCGCTCAGATTGGTGTCCTGTTTGAGCGACCGCCAGATGACCCTTCCGTGCGAGCCGACGCTTATCGTCGACTGGCTGGCGACCCGCTGCGCACCCTGCAAAAGCTGTTAGGCCATGCGATGATTACGAGCACCTACATCTATCTCGACAATGTGTTGGAGGCACAGGCCTTGATCGATGACGCGCTGGATCGCTATGCTGGTGCGCTGGTTCCATCGATTGAGGAGGTTCATGATGTCTGAACCGTCCATTACGAAAGGGCACCCCCATGTGTCCTTCGCCTCGCAGTCTCTTGCGCCGGCAGATCCCTCTCCCGTCCCTCTTGCGCCGCCGGACATGATCCTGCGGTTTTCCGAAGGAAGGCAATTCCCGGTGCATCTGGCAAAAGAACCCTGCTCGGCTCTGGTCCGCGAACTGCTGATGGCGCTGGTTGGCCTGTGCGACTTTGGCGGGACAGTGAACTCGCCTGGCCGAGCAGAAGTGTATACGATCAGCATACGCAAGTTTGTACGCTATCTCTCCGCGCGCTCATCATCGCACGCAGGCCAGCTTTCGGTGAGTGATCTCACGCCGCAGGACCTGGATAGCTTTGAGGAGCAGGTGCGGGCACAGGCGACCCATGAAGAGAGTGTCTCCCCCTACATCTGGAAGGGGTCGCTTGTCCGCTTATTACGCTGGTGGAATGAAACTCATCCTGAGCGCCTTTCCGCTGCATTAAAGTCCCGGTTGGCCTATGTTGCCAATGGCTCAGTAGGCCGTTCTACGCCCCGTGATGGCTACAGCGGGCAGATCACTGACGCATTGCGCGCGGCCTGCCTCAAGGACATCCCACAGGTGACGGAGCGACTGACCATCCAATGTGATCAGCAACTTGCCGCCGGACGCGATCCCGAGGTGTATGGATGGCGAGACACCCACAATGTCGTCTGGCACATTGCCCACAACGGGATCATTCCGGCACACACTGTCGCCAAGAACTACTGGTATCAAGTCTCGGAAGGATTAGAAGAGGTCCATGCGCGGGTGTTCCCGACGGCACGCGATCTCGTCTCTTTTCTGGTGCTCCTTGCCCTCTCTACCGACATCGCGATCGAAGGCCTGAAGGATCTTCGCGTTGACTGCCTCCAGAATCCGGCCAACGGGACGGTGGAGATCCAGTACCTCAAACGGCGTGCGCATCCCCAGGAGTGGAAGACGGAACGAGTGCGCGACGGAGGGATCACCACACCAGGAGGGATCGTTCGCCTGGTGCTGCGGCTGACACAGCGCGCACGCACCCACTTTGAGACATCGCAGCTCTGGATTGCCTTCGGGCATGGGCACCTCTATCCTCCCCGTTTTCCTGTCACCCAGGAGAAGAGTCCGATCATGCGCTTCGTGGCCGATCATGATCTGCGCGATGAGCAGGGAAAACCGCTCACCTTACACCTCTTACGATTGCGCAAAACTCGTCGTGCTGAGCGGTATGTGCTTGGTCATGGGCAACTGGAGGATGTGGCCAGAGGGGTCCACACCCCACAGGTCGCTGGTGACCATTACGCCGATATTCCAGCACTGCGTCATATCCATGAAGCCACGATCGCCCAAGCGCTTGAGGATGCCCTTCGGCAAACGTCTGCCCATCTCCTCCCGCCAGCCGAAGAAGAACGTCTGCGAGGCGATCCAGCCAGCGTCCCTTCGGGGCTGCCCGTGGAGCCAGAACAGGTCGAAGCACTGCTCTCAGGAGAACAGGATGTGTGGGTGGCAGGGTGCGCCAACTTTTACGCCTCACCCTTTGGCAAACCGGGTTTTGCCTGTCCGGTCCCGGTGTGGGGCTGCCTCGAATGTCCCAACGCAGTGATTACCAGCCGCCATCTCCCAACCATCTTGCTGTTCTTGAATCGTATGGTGGCCGAGCGTGAGCGTCTGGAAGAACGAGCCTGGGCCGCGCAATTTGGCCGAGCATATGCACGGATCGTCCGGCAAATCCTTCCCGCCTTTCCACCAGAAGTCGTGACCACAGCTCGTGCCATACTGGAAGCGACCACACCAGTTCTGGTACTTCCACCCAATCTGGCTCTCTTGAGGCAAACACCATGAATTCCATCTTGTTTCAACCCGCCGTGTTCCCTGAGCTTCGGGTCGCCGAGGATACACCGGTGTTTCCAGCCTACGTGGGAACGCCCTCTGCGGCAAGCCTCCCGCTCTTTGGCGATGATGTGTGGGATCTGCGCGTCTTGCGCGTGCGTCGCAATCAGCCTCTGGACACGCTCGTCGTCGATTTTCGCCTGTTCACTGACCCGGTCCGTCGGTTGGTCGCCAAGGAATATCTCTACGCTCGGCTCAATATCACCCATCCCCACCATCGCCGTCTAGCCGTGACCGGTATCAAGGGGGAATATTATCCACTGCGACGCTTTCTCACCTACCTCGACACCGCCTGGGATGGGGTACAGCTCGCAGACGTGACCCAGACGATGCTCGACGCGTACCTGCTCTTCTGTCGCCAGGGGAAGAAAGGACAAGTAGTAACAGCAAGCGCGGTGCAGGATAACATTCTCATCCCCATCAAGTTGGCAGCCTATCGGACGGCTTTCTCAAGCGACGCGCTCACGCTTGTGCCCTGGAAAGGCAGAAGTGCCCGTATGTAGCCGGTGCAGATCGACCCGATGAGAACATTACACCGCGTATCCCTGAAGCAGTCCTGGGTCCGTTGATCCAGTGGGCACTTTTCTATGTTCAGGTGGCCGCAAAGGATATTTTGGCTGCGCATGCGGAATTAGCAGGGTATCATCAGACCTTGCTCAGAGCCACCGCACCCAGCCGCCGAGAGCGCCTGGAAGCGTGGATCGCCACTCGGCGTGCTGAGGGGCGCGGCCTTCCAGCCAATGAGGCGCGCTTTCAACACCATTACAAAGAGCCAGCGTCGGCCTTGAACGGGGTCAACTGCAGGCTCATCGGACAGATGGCAGGAGTCAGCCAGATCAACGATCGCTTTTTGCGCCCTCTGGTGGAACAGGCGGCGACGGAGATGGGCCTGGAACCTGGTGGGATGGACACACCCATTTCTTGTCATCCTGCCACACAGCAACCCTGGAGGGATCGCTTCTCTCCCCTCTCTCTGCATCACGAAGAGTACATGCTGATTGCGGCGTGCTACATCGTTTGTGCCTATTTATCTGGGATGCGGGTGAGTGAAATCATGCAACTCCAACGCGGCTGTCACTTTACAGAAACCACTGCCGATGGCCTCATCACGCGGCACAAACTGCGCGGGACAACGTTTAAGGACCATGAACGCAGGGGCATCCCAGCAATTTGGGTGGTGATTGCTCCCGTCGCCGAGGCCATTGCCGTCCTGGAGCAACTGACCGACCGCGACGAGCTGTTCTGGGCACAGCGCATGAAACCACAGACGGTTCCCTATGGGGCAGTGGTGCAGCATACCTATTTCTTGAAAACCTTTCGAGATCACGTCAATCGGATAGCAGCAACCGGAGCCGTGCCGATCGCTGCCATCCCGGAGGTGGATGGTGCTCCCTGGTCACTCAATTCATTGCAATTTCGACGCACGTTGGCTTGGCACATTGCCAACCAGCCCTTTGGGGTCGTCGCTGGCAAAATCCAGTATCAGCATGTCTCTGTGGCCACTTTCGAGGGCTATGCCGGGCAATCAGCGTCCGGATTTCGCAGCGAGATCGAGGCAGAGCGCCAGTTGCAACAGATGGAAGACATCGTTGACCGCTACGAGGAGTATTGCCATGGCGTGAGAGCAGCTGGACCGGGAGCGGCACACGTCGGGGGCCTCTTTGCGGAAGTGCAGCAGGAATTGGGCGATTTTCCCGGTAAGATTGTTGACCGAGGACGGATTCGGGCCATGTTACTGCACCTGGGTCGTACCCTCTATCCCGGTCTGCTCAATGATTGTTTCTTCGATCCGGCAGTTGCGCACTGTCTGAAAGCGGTGAAAAGCGAAACGCCGCTGATCGCCCAATGTCATCCCGACCGCTGTCCCAATTCTTGCATCACCGAGCGCCATCTACCCGTCTGGGAACAGGCCATTGCTACGGCCAAAGAACACCTGAGCCAACGGCGTCTCCCGGTGTTGCAGCGAACGATTATTGAGCAACAGGTCGCGGATTTTTCGCGGGTGATTGCCCCCTTGAAAGGAACAAAAAATGACGGTGAGCCTGATAACGGAGCGCAAGCTTCGGGTCGCGATGGATCATCTGTGTAATGGAACTTCACAGAGTACAAACGGGCAACTGACAATCAGTAATCTGGCCAAAGAAGCCGGGGTCAGTCGAGCGACGGCCAACCGAGCAGAGACAGTGCTGGCTGAGTTTCACAACCGCACCACCGCTCTTGCAGAAACCCCTGACAAGTTCCCAGGTCTGCGTGATCGAAACCATGAACTGGAGCATCGTTTGGCCCAGATGACGACCGAAAAGAATCAGATCATCGCCAATTTGCAAACGACCGTGACCCTTCTAGCGCAGCGGATCCAGGCTCTGACCCTGGAGAATGAGCGGTTGCGTACAAGCGCGGCAAGGTCGATTGGCAATGTAATGGAACTGCCTCATCGGTGAGAGACGCACGTCAAGAAAGCGGTGGAGCCGAAATGAGGTGCAACAGAATCAGAAATAGCGATACAGAAAGTGTTAACTCTTCAATACGTTGGCACCTCATTTACATGTTGTATACTTCACTTATAGCCTCGTTTATCATAGTGATAGTCAAAGATAGAGCGCAAGAAAGTAGTGGTGACAGTGATGACGGATCCGATCACCTTGACCATAATTACGACTTTAATCGCCAAGAATGCACCAGCATGGCTGGCAGCTTTGCGTAGTACGGTGCTAGACAAGACAAAAGAAGTAGCGATTGAGAGGGGCAAGGATTTCGCGGTTGAAAAAGGTGGTAGCTGGCTTCGTAGCTTCTTGCGGCTCGATGAAAAAGAGCAGATTCGCCACCTGCAACAGGCGCTAAAAAATGCTAGCGAACGTGGTCTAGCAAGTATTGAGGGACTCTCCAGACGCGACGAATACAACGATGTGCTACAGGTGCTCTTTCAAGAAGGTTCCGATAGTGATGTTCTGCGTCATGAAGCGTTAAAACTCTTCACACTGGATGAGACACCTGACTTCTCGATTCTAACAAGTAAGTATAACTATCGCCGCCACTTGAGCAATGCAGCGCATGTTGATATTGATATCACGCCTTACTTGACCTGCTTCTTCGATGCCTTGATTACTGAACTCTATGCCGACCCTTATTTTAAGCAGCAAATGAGCGACACGCTCCAGCTACGCGCATCTGTCAACACACAAAAATCACTGTTACAGGTCATCGATATCTTATGTCAAATTCAAATAAACATAGTCGATGACTATACTGCGGAACAATTCGCAGCAGATGTGAATAAATATACCAGCTTTATCGAGCGCACGCTACACAACTTGAAAATCGTTGGCGTCGTTCCCAAGGATCAGAACAAAGACCCCGAACTGGACGGCATCTATGTACCACTGCGTATCGCAGTACGGAACCAGAGCATGCCCAAAGATCAACCTGTGGACAACATTATAGCCCTGCTCGAGCAGCACTCCTATGTCGTGTTGCTCGGTGGTCCTGGCTCAGGCAAGTCAACCGCTACACGTCACCTGGCATGGACACACGCCATCGCTAATCAAAATGCAAGGACAACAACACATAGCCTCATGCTATCAGGAAAACCGCTCCCTCTACGCATCGAGTTGCGCCGCTTTAATGAAGAGCGACGCCACCACAACTATAACTTTCTCGACTACGTTTCAGAGGTCACATTGAAGCGTGAGGGTATCAACATCTCATCGCGCATGTTTGAAGCCTTGCTAGAGCTCCGCGCCATGCTTTTGCTCTTTGACGGACTGGACGAAGTAGCCACGCTAGATGAACGCGCTAAGCTGGTTGAAGAGATCGAATACTTCGCCATCTGTCATCCCGGCAACCGTTACATCGTTACCTCGCGCTTCGTCGGCTACCAACTCGTCAGCCTCTCCAACCAACTCTTCGTCCACGCCGAGGTCCAGACCTTCAACGACGAACAAATCCGCCAATTCCTGGAGAACTGGTACACCTATGTTTTAGGGCTCAACCCATTACCCTCTGATGACCGTCAAGAGCTAGAAACACTCTACAAGACACTACAGGGCAACCAAAGACTACATAAGCTAGCAGAAAACCCGCTCCTATTAACCGCCATTACAGGACTCCACCGCTATGAACGCCTACCAGATAGACGCGTGCTCATCTATGACCGTTGTGCGGATCTTCTATTAGAAACATGGGCGAAACTAAAAGGCACCAAAGAGCGCTGGCAAAGCATGAAGATGATCAAAGAGGAACAATACGCCTGCGTTGCTTACCTCGGTTTTGTCCTGCATGAGCGTTCGCAGGAGGAACTAGACAATGAGAAAGCAGAGGAAGAAACGACCGATGTCTCTTCGCGTTTTCTCCGTAAAAAAGTCGAGGAGTTTCTCAGAAAGCGAAAGTTGATTGCGGGGGTGGCTGAACAGCAAGCCGAGGCAAAACGCTTTATCGCACTGGTCCAGGAAGAGGCGGGACTAATCGTCGAGCGTGGCACCGATGAAAACGGGGAAGCCCTCTATAGCTTCGTTCACCGTACTTTCCAGGAATATTTTGCTGCTGCCGATGTCTATGAGCGCTATCAACAGGCAGAGAATCCGAAAGTTGTCAGTAAATTTCTCTACGAACATCTGCACGATCCTCATTGGCGAGAAGTAATATTACTGCTGTTAGGAAAGCTCAAATCCACACCGGTGACGAATCAACTACGGCAAATTCTCCAAGGCAACTTGAAAAGCCTACGGAGCCAGTATACAGAAATCGTTCAGCAAGATCTGTTCTTTGTCTGCGATTGCCTTGTCGAAGAAATAAAAGTAGAGCACTCCCTAGTAGATACAGTAATATCGCGCCTGTGCAACGTCATAATAGATTCGCCGTTCCCGACGCAGCGACAGGATGCACTGACATATCTCGGCAAGCTGATGCAAACGCGCCAGTATGCTGGCCAGGGAAGAAAAGAGTTGGTCACATTCGCGACCAAGGACGGTACACTGGATGTGTTAGAGAGACTAGAAGTGATGAGTGTTCTCTACAACTACACACAGTCCGAAAAGCAACAACTCACCGATCAAGCCTTAGCACTCTTACTCCAGCACTCCAGTCCCTCCATCGAACAGGCTCTGCAGAACGCCGTGTTACTTTACAAGAGCATCAATGAAGAGGCGAATGCCCGGCAACTGGCCATCTCCCTGCTCATCTCCCTACTTCAGAACCCTGAACTGTCCGTTGATCAGATTTGGAAGACTATCGTGTCACTTTATAGGAACACCAATGAAAGAGCAGATGCCCAAAAGCTGGCTACTCCAACCCTCATCTCTCTACTCCAACGCCCGGAACTATCTATTGACCAGATGCGGCGGATGGCCGAGTTCCTCTATGAGAGTAGTCCTGAGGGATCAGATGCCGAACGTCTGGCCACCTCAACCCTCACCTCTCTACTCCAGCGTTCTGAGCTGTCGCTTGATCAGATTCGAGCGATTGCCGAGTCTCTCTATAGCAGCAGCCCCAAAGGATCAGATGCCCGGCAGCTGGCTACCTCCACGCTTAGCTCTCTACTCCAGCGTCCGGAACTGTCGCTTGATCAGATTCGGGAGGTTGCCGAGTCTCTCTATAGCAGCAGCCCCGAGGGATCAGATGCTGAACGTCTGGCCACCTCCACGCTTAACTCTCTACTCCAGCGTCCGGAACTGTCTATAGACCAAGCTTTGCGGACTGTCGCATCCCTGTATAATAGCGGTCCCGAAGGATCAGATGCCCAGAAGCTGGCCACTTCCACGCTTAGCTCTCTACTCCAGCGCTCCGATCTCTCCACTGACCAAGTTTTGCAGACGATCGCTGCTTCCTTCTATGATAGTAGCTACGAGGGGTCGCTCGCCGACCTTCTAGCAATTTCCCTATTCCAACAGTCGGGTCTCTCCTTCGACCAGGTTCGGCAAACTGTCGCATCTTTCTATATCGATCCCGAAAAGTCAGATGCTGAACAGCTAGTCACCTCCCTACTCACCTCTCTACTCCAGCGTTCTGAGCTGTCTGTTAACCAGATTCGACAGACCACCGAGTCTCTTTATAACAGCAGCCCTGAAGGGTCAGATGCCGAACAGCTAATCATCTCCTTGTGCGCTTCTCTACTCCAGCGTCCGGAACTGTCGCTTGATCAGATTCGAGAGTTTGCCGAGTCCCTTTACGAGAGTAGTCCCAAAGAATCAGATGCCCGGCAGCTGGCCACCTCAACCCTCACTTCTCTACTCCAGCGTTCTGAGCTGTCGCTTGATCAGATTCGAGCGATTGCCCAGTCTCTCTATAACAGCAGCCGTGCAGGGTCAGACGCTGAACGTCTGGCTACCTCCACGCTTAGCTCTCTACTCCAGCGTCCTGATCTCTCCACTGAACAGGCATGGCAGATCGCCGAGTCTCTCTATGAGAGCAGCCGTGCAGGATCGGATGCCGAACGTCTGGCCACCTCCACACTACTCGCATTGCTTTCACGCGCCGGTAGAGCCAAACCTCTAAGGGATGTATATGACATACTTAGCGTAATGGTTCCCCAATTTCACAAGTTGCAGCCTATCACCGTACATCTTTAGCTCAATCTTATACTTTCTTCTAAGCAGCATTTCAGGTTTATAAGGTAATATTGCGCTCTCAAACATCGACTAGATGCATAGATGAGAAAATATGCTTGACCTGCTTATGTAGACCCAGAAAATTCCTATTCCAAGAGATTGTTCCGCTTCTACTCATACCTCATATTCCTTCATGTGCTGCTTCGAATAGTTTCGAAGTACATTCGCCTTGACCAAGCAGGTCATAACGTAAAAATGGATGACCCATCATGAGACACTTGAGACAGGACCATACTTTCGAGATAACAGACCCCACAGGGAATGAAGTGACTGAAGCGTGCTATGTAGTTCGACACATGATAGTACCCGATGCCCCCGTAGCCCCCATAGCGGATGTGATATTCCGCCAGGAGATTCTGCTCATACATCTCCCATTTGGTGCCATCAGCAGAGGCATGTTTGCCCGTTCCCCAGAACCTGGGCAGGTCGAAGCGGTGATAGGCATGGATGACGAGCCGGATTGCCTCATCCAGGTTCTCGCTGGTGATATGGCGTTGATTGACCCAGGTGACGTCGCGGCGATCCACGGCGTCCAGTGACCTGGCAGTCTGGCTGGGACCCAGATTACAGCCGAAGCAAAACGCGGCGGTCAGGTACCGTGCCACGGGATTCTCCAGTTTGCTGTCGTAGCCGGAAACGGGGCCGAAAAAGCGCGTCCAGTTGAGCCACTTTTCGGTATGCGTCAACACGTCGAGAATGCTGACCGGCTGCAGGCGCTCGGCCAGGGCTGCCTCCAACTCAGGCAACCCCTCTGGAAGCGGTTTCTTGTCCAGGGGACGCATGATCGGTTCGCCCTTCTCGATACGCACATCCTCGTTGGGGAAGGTCGCATCCGTCTGGCATGCACGCTCTTCCAGCCAGGCGCGTACATGCGCGACAAAAGCTTTTCCCTCCGTCGGCAGTTCCACCAGCTTGCCATAGTTGGCAATCTCCTGGTGATATCGACTCCACGGAATGAGTTGGTCCCGGTAGTCGGCATAATGGTCACCGCCTTCGACGTAGAGGTCTCCCGACTTGAGATCCCACATGAGCTGGGAGAACACACACACTTCAAAGTGCCGCCGCTGCACCCGATCTGGGCATTGTACCCGACGACTTGTCCCGCTGATCAACTTCCACCAGACATCGGGGACCCAGCTGAGATCAAGCAGTTCGACGCGCTGTTCTTCAGGCGTGTCCTCGTATTCAACGACGGCTGTGACGAGCCATTCGCCGCGGCTGGCCTCGGCGGCACGGAGAAAATGCAGCGCGGCTTCCATCGAGGTATCCTGCGTCGTGGCTCGGAAGGTGACGACGGAAAGCAAACGAAAGAGCATGGCACGGTGGCTCTTGTAGTAGGACCACAGAAACTGCTGGTAGGTGTTGTCGGCATAGGCGAGATGCTCCTCACACTGCTTGAGGACCTCCTCGCTCTGCTCGCCAATCACGCCCTCGATGGCGGCAAAGCGTTCCTCAGCAGTCCCCTCCTTGCGGTACGCCACCACTAGATCACGCAGGGTGGTAACCAGCGCGTCGGTGCGTGCCTGGTGCTCCAGGTGGTACGGCTGAAGGGCTTCCTTGCCTTTCTGGTGGATGGCCAGCATACGCTTGATCAGCATCTCGGCGAGATCATCGAGTGCTTGAGCGGACTGGACAAGTAACAGAGCTGCGGCCAGGGTGTAGCGTTTACGTGGCAGCATCTCCCGCATCCTGGCGGCATCAAGCGTTTTGGCTTCAGTGGCGAACTGCTTGATCTTGCCGTGGGGAATATTCGCAAAGAGATCCCGGGCAAGGAGGTTGCGCTGCTCCGAGATAGACACCAGGTGCGCGATGAGCAGCTTCATATGGGTCAGCGTCGGACTGGCCGGATCGCGTTTGAGGTCCTGCCAGCCGGACCAGAACGTGGTGGGCTCGACGACAAACAAGGTGTCCAGCGTTGTGCGGGTCTCCTCAGAAAGGCGACGCTCCATCTGGCGATAGATACCGTGTGCAACCACGGCACGGGCGTGATGGGCTGCGCGGTCCAGAGTGCCGAAGGCAGGCAATTCGAAGCGGCAGTGCACCAACTCTTCCAGAGCCACATTGATCAAATCGGCCAGGTCATCTTTGGTGCGCGCAGCCTCGACCATCACGCGCAGAAACGTTTTGCGGGCAGGTGGACCGTAGGGCTGCAGGTCCAACGCCTCCCGGATGAGGGGCAAATGCCGTCGGCGCGTGCCCGAGTCATCGTAGCCGACCAGGTCTCGAGGTGAGAGTGGGATATGTGCGCATGCGGCAATGTATTCGATAATCGAGGCAGGAATCTCGCTGGTCGCCACGGCATAGCCCAGGCGCTGGAACACCTTGAGGTGGATGAGAAAGCCCAGCGTCGCGACCGGGCCTTTCGCCGTGCGATGGGCCAGGAAGAGCTCAGAGGGGGTGGGCGTGTAGACTTGGTCGAGTTCTTTGGGTGTCAGTGTCCGTTTCAACCGGGGATAGGCGGTATGCTCAATGGATGTCACGAGAAATACTCCCTTCCCGCCAGGGCTTTTCCTACGAAACAAAATGTCCCTTAAAAGCGCTTTTGCTCTATCTGTATGTTACATGCTCTTCTCTGAGGAGAAGCATCATCGAGCTTCGGTTTAGCCGAAAGTCCCGAAAGAGGGAAAAAGAAGTCATTTCTTGCGAGAATAGGGGATATGCCAAAAATCCCTAAGAAAGCGAGAAATGACGGAAATGTACCTTAGCATATTCGATGAAGGAGAGCAAGTCGACCAGGGCTCTTTCACCATAGACGCAGCCTCATTGTACAGGGCCTTTGAACAGGTGAAGGACGGGCGAAAACAGAAAGGAAAGCGTTACCCACTGGCACTGATTTTGACCTTACTTATGCTGGGAAAAATGGCAGGAGAAAAGACCATCAGTGGCATAGTAGATTGGGTGAAAGAAAGGAAGGCTCTCCTCAAAAGGCAACTCAACTGGCCAAAGGGGTTTCCGGTGAATTCGACCTATAGTGCGGCCTTAGCGGGTTGTGATGGACAAGAGATAGGCAAAGTGATAGCGCAAGTCATCGTCAAAGCCAGAGCCGTCGAGGAAGGTGGTGCTGAACCCAGTCGCTTGCTCACAGGGATGCAGGCAGAGGAGAAGCTGATTCATACCGCCATGGATGGGAAAACCTTACGCGGGACGCTCGGGCATGCCAAAGAGGAGCAACCTCCGGTGCATCTGTTAGCCCTGTATGAATGTGAAAGTGGGATTGTCCTCGCCCAAGAAGCGGTTAAAAGCAAAGAGAATGAGATCACCGCCTCAGCCGCATTCTTACACCCCTTGCTGGTGAAAGGAAGAATCCTCAGTACCGATGCCATGCATACGCAAAAGAAATGGTGTGCCGGGGTCGATGCCTATGATGGCTATTATCTCGTGATTGCGAAAAAGAACCAACCGGGAGTCCATCAAGATTTAGTCGATTTTTTTGCCGACAAGGAGCTCGACGGGGGTGAATGGCAATATCATCGAGAAGTACAAAAGGGTCATGGGCGACTGGAAGTGCGAGAAATCTGGGCCAGTACCCAGATGAACGAGTGGTTTGAGGGAGGGTGGGCTGGGATTGCACAAGTTTTCAAAATCAGGAGGTACGTGAAGAAAGGTGAGCAAGAGCATGAGGAGATCGTGTATGGGTTTACCAATCTGCCGCGTAAGAAAGCCAATGCCAAGCGTCTGCTGGCCTTGAATCAAAAGCACTGGCAGATTGAGAATCGCCTCCATTATCGGCGCGATGTGACCCTGGGTGAAGATGCTTGTCAAGTTCAGGTCAAGGGGGCTCCACAAGCATTAGCAGCCTTAAATGGAGGAGTATTAGCGTTCATGGATTGGTTGCATGTGACGAATGTGGCTTCACAGATGCGGCATTTCTGTGCTCATCCTCACGAAGCTTTACAATTGCTGCTTGGCAGGCTTTCTCGGTAAAACGCGTAAACCAAAAAGCCCTGCCTTCCCGCATCATCGCTATACTTCCATGTACGGATGTGCTATACTGCCGCTAAGATACCTTAGCAGCAGCAACCACCGCAAGAAACCAGGACTTTCAGAGGAACACATCTATGACGGGAGAGAAAGAAACGGGCTCATCATCTCAAGTATCGAGTGGGCACGCTCAGAAAAAGACCTTTTGCCGGATTTGTGAGGCGCACTGCGGCCTACGCGTCGATTTCGATGCCGAAGGCGCGATGACACGTCTTCGGCCCGATCACGACCATCCGGTCAGCCAGGGGTATGTCTGTGCGAAAGGGACCCGTTTTCTTGAGGTGGCGAACCATCCCGAACGCCTCATGCACCCCTTGGTGCGTCAACCAGATGGGACGTATCAACCGGTTTGCTGGAAAGAGGCGCTGGATTACTTCAAAGATCGGATTCGTCCCATCTTGAAAACCTCTGGCCCACATGCGATTGCGATGTATCTCGGGACACCGGCGATTCATAACGTCCTGGGCGCGCTCGCGTATTTTGGACTCGCGCGCGCCCTCGGGACCAGGAACTTGTATTCAGCGGGGAGCCAGGACAATGATAGCAAGATGGTGGCTTCTCGCCTGGTCCATGGGAATGAATGGATAGGGCCGATTATGGACCTGGAACATGCAGACTTTGCCTTGTTGTTCGGGACAAATCCTGCCGTTTCCCAGGGAACCTATATGCACATGCGGGGTGGGACGACGGCTTTTGATCGGTTTAAGAAGCGAGGCGGCGAACTGGTGATCGTCGATCCGCGTCGCACCGAAAGTGTGAAGCGTTGGGGGGGACATGTCCCCATCCATCCTGGCACAGATATTTTTCTCCTGCTCGCGCTGCTGCATGAATTACGCGATCTCGCGCGGCCCAATACGCGCGTGAGTGGCCTCGATGAGCTGCTGAAGGTGGCGGCGGGGTATCCCGCCGAACGCGCGGCACTGCTGACAGGGATCCCTCTTGAACGCATTCGTGAGTTAGCGTCGTCGATCAGGCAAGCAGAGCGGGCCACCTTTTTTCTCTCGGTCGGCGTCAATCAAGGCCCCTTTGGGACGCTCAGTTCTGTTGCTCTGCAAGCATTGGCCTATCTTTCGGGAAACTTTGACCAGGAGGGGGGCTTACTGTTTCAGCCGTGGGGCGTGGTGCTCGGATGGCTGGTCCATCTGAAGCCACAGCGTAGCCGCATTGGCGCATACATAAGTAATGCGGGTGGTTTGCCTGCTGGCATCTTGCCAGATGAAATCCTCACCCCCGGTGACGGACAGATTCGTGCCCTCATCGTCATGAGTGGGAATCCGCTCACGTCAGCACCGGACGAAACTCGACTCAGACAGGCCTTCCAGCATTTGGATGTTCTGGTCTGTATCGACCTGTTCCAAAATCAAACCGGGCAGGAGGCCGATTTGCTCCTCCCGGCCAGCACGTGGTTGGAACGGTTTGATCTCGGCGCGTGGAATGCGATGTTTACGCAGGCCCCTTTTCTCGAATCGACGTCCCCCATGCGCCCCACGCCGGAAGCGTGTCGTCCTGATTGGCAAATTTTGATCGATCTGAGCGTTGCCGCTGGGAGGCCAGTGCTTGGTATCCTGACTCGTCTCATGCGTGCCGTCAAGTGGGATGCGATCCTCCAACCTTTGATCGATGTCACGACCTTTCCGTTCAAGCGCTTCATGCGAGGAGGCAGAGGTATCCCCTGGCGTCCACCCAGAGGTGGCACCTATTTACGTGGGAAGCGCCAGGTGAGATTTTGGCATCCAGAACTGCAGAGCGAACGGGAACGCCTGGCGCGCTATGCGACAGAACAGAGCCATGTCCAAACGGACGCAGCGACGTTTACGTTGTTGAGTCGGCGCCGACGATTGGGGCAAAATAGCTGGATTCATGGCGCGACACGCGATGGGAAAACAGAAGCCAGCGCATGGTTGTGTCTTGTTGATATGGAACGTCTGAGCTTACAGGAGGGCGATGAAATCCTCGTGAGTTCTGCCGTCGGCGAGATACGCGTACCTGCCTGGTCTCATGAAGGCGTCTTGCCGGGGATGGTTGTGGTTCCGCACGGCTTGCCTGAAGTCAATGTCAACAAGCTGATTGGCAGCGATCGGTCCCTGATCGAACCGTTGAGTGGCATGCATCGGATGACAGGCAATCAGGTTCAAGTCCACAGGGCCAATCCACGTTAAGCGGTAACCATGCAGATGGTCATCATCGCTACGCTCCTCTTCTCATGCGAGATTCAGCAAGTGATATAACTGACGTGAATATCGACTCAAAACCGATGAAAAATGAAAATTTCATATATGCTTCCTATGCTTGTTTTCCCTATGTCCTATTTTACGCGTATCTCGGCCTTAGGCCTATCTCGTTTTATATTCGTCCCATCTCTCCGACCACCCTCGCCATCCAGAAGCTACATCACTCAATGTATGCTCCGGTGCCGGGTCTCCTCCCTCCTTTTGCTCTTTCAACCACGCATCAATTGCTTTAGACGATATCTCCCATTCATCCTTCGGAAACCATGCTACGAAATCCATCTTGAAATTGTTGCTATATTTTCTCGTCTGGCTCCTCATTCTATCCTCCCATTGCTGAGGTGCTGTCTCTCCAAAGTAATCGCCAAGAATGGACTCCGTAAGCCGTCTTGGGCCAGCTGCAGTGTAACCCCATTCGTAAATCATTACCTCTTCAGGGTCGGCATTGCCAAAAACTGGATCGTATTTATTGAAGTAGGGCAATGGTTGACCATTCACAGTCACATGAAGCTTTTCGACAGAAACTTGATGCTTCTCATCCCATTCCATGGCACGCCATCCCCGATAGATTTTCTGCTCAGAGATGGCCGCTTCTATAAAAACAGGCTTCTCTTCAGAAGAAGGAAGAGTTTGTTGTGTAAATGGGTCATTTCGCGAGGAAGGTATTTTACCCGCATTACGTGCTACAAAGTATGCTTCAACTCTTGAACCAAGGAGTTCACCAAGATTTGACCGATCCCGGAAGTGAGGGAAGGTCTTATCATGTTCCCATCGTTGGACAGTCATTAGACTAACCCCAATTTTTGCAGCAAGTTCCCCTTGTGTCCATTGGCGTTTTTTCCGTTCTTCTTTGATAAGGCGGCCTAGCGTTTCCTCTGACATCTTACGCCTCCTGTATCACTAAAAAAGCAAAGCCGATCTGTCTTGTTTCTAACACTCACTCTGCACACACATCCCCTAGGTTAGAAGGGAAAGAACTTCTCCCTACTATACGAGAGATAACCAAATATAACACTTTTTATAACACATCTCTTTTGATGTAACAGGTGTTCTTTACTTCAGCGATCATAGATTTTATGCTTGTTCTCAGGTTGGGAAGTTGAGGCACGTTCGATACCTACGTCCCAACTGGAGTCTCTCCAATTTGTGCAGTCAGTGAGGTACAGAGGAAGCATCGTGCAATATCTACAATGCCACAAAGGCACGGCGAATCCTGGTGGATCACGGTCCATCTTGTTCATGCGCAAGGAGTGAATACGATGCCAGCACGCAAGAGAGATCCACGGGTGCAGCCGGAGTACTACACCGTCGAGGAGGTGAGTATCATTCTGAATCTTGGAAAAAGCAAGGTTCGTGATCTTATCCGGCGTGAGCACCTACCAACCGTAACTTTTGGTCGGGCCATCCGGGTGCCCATCGACAAATTCGCTGCTTGGCGCGAGGAACGAGAACGGCGAGTATTGCTCGCTAGAAGTAAAGAGTTGGCAAATAAACAGGGTAATTAAAGGTGGGAATATGTTGACTACTCAAGATGACGAGATACTTGTCCAGATAAAAGGCCTCTGTAAAAAGGAACGAGGCCGCTCAAGCAAGACATGCCAGTTAAATGTATGGGTTAAGAAGGAAACAAAAGCCTCGTTAGCGCAACAGGCAAAGCTTGAGCAGCGACCCATGGCGACTATCGTGGAGGAGTTAATCCAGCGCTATACCTCACACCAGCAAGCAGACATCGTTGAGCGACAAGGCCTGCCGCTGATCCGTGAGGTCGTCGTCACCGAAATCCGCAAGGCATTGGCGCAGCATCGTCTTGATTTGGCTGAAGACATGCAGATTGTTATCCTCGAGGCTGTCAAACTGTACATCCGTCAAAGTGTTGAGCAACTCGCGCGTATGATAGGACGAGCCATGCGCGTTGGCGTGATCAATCGTCGTCTTACCCTTGCACTGATGTCGCGCACCTATGGTGAAGAGTTCGCTTCGCAAGCGGACGAGGGTGCCGCAGGAGATACAGGCAAATAAGGATCAACTTGATCATCAACCAGGCAGGAGTAAGGCAACGGATTGCTCGCTATATCAATCCTAGGGAAGGAGGAAGTGAACAAAGATGATACTGCGAGATTACCAACAATTAGCGATAGATCATACTACGCGTCGCATCGAAGATGGACAAACCCGGCTCTATATCCACCTGCCAACGGGCGTGGGCAAAGGAGTGATTCTTGCCGCTATAGCCGCCCAAGAACTAGAAGCGGGCAGGGTCCTCGTCCTCGTCCACCTGCAGGAGATAGCACTGCAGTTGGTCGAGACACTGCAACAAGCGGGGGTGGAAGCAGGGCTGCTTATGCAGGGACGGCGAGAGTTGGCAGCACCGGCCGTCGTTGCTACAGTGCAATCGCTTACTCCTGCCAATCTGCAAGCCCTCATCGAAGCCAGTGAGGACCCTATCGCAACGATCCTCATAGATGAAGCCCACCATGCAGTTCCAGGTTCCGCCTACGAGCGGATCGTCACCGGCATTGAAGCGATTGACGAGGAGCTGCAGGTTGTTACGATCGGTTTTTCGGCCACGCCCTACCGCAGCGATAAGCGGAGCATGCTGTCCCTGCTCCCAACCTGCGCCTTTGCGAGAGACATCCCCGATATGGTGCGTGCCGATTGGCTGGCTCCGCTCACGTGGAAGCCACTACGGGTCAACGTTGACTTAGCAAGGGTGGCTACTACCCGTCGATCCGGTGAGATGGATTACGTCGAAGAGGAACTGGCCAATGAACTGCTCCACAACGCTATCACCGAGGAAATTGTGCAGCAGGTGGCATCCATGATAGAGAAGCGACCGACGCTCGTGTTTGCGATCACCGTGGAGCATGCTGCACAACTGGCGGAAGCATTTCGTCACCTTGGTCTAGAGGCGACTACCGTGTCGACCAACACTGGCAGGCGGGAGCGTGAGCGCATCTTCGCCAACTGGCGGGCCGGTCAGATACAGGTCGTGTGCAACTGTACACTGCTCACTGAGGGCTTCGACTTTCCGTCAATTGCTACCCTGGTCATTGCCCGCCCGACCCTCTCCCCATTGTTGTATATACAGATGTTAGGCAGGGGAACGCGCCGGGCCGAGGGCAAACAGGATTGCCTGGTGATTGACGTGATGGGGAATCAGCCGAATACCACGAGCCAAGTGGTGTTACCGCTTGTTGTAGGAGTGAGTAAGGCAGAAACTGGAAATGAAGAAGAAGCCGAGCGTTCGCGAACAACTGACCCGATCCTGAAAGCACTCCTGGGTGTCGATATAGAATCTGGCCTGTCCCTGCTCGACCCCATAGGCCAGTCGCACTATCGCTGGGTGGCGTATCGACATGGTTACTTCGCGCGTGTAACCAGAGATATAACAGCTATTATTGAGCGTGATCCCGAGGGGAGTGGCCTCTACCGCTCCCGCCTCTATACCAGGGAGTATGAGCAAGAAGGGCAGGAATCAGAACATCGATGGATAGCACAGGAGTATTTGCCCCTCAAGCAGCAAGTTGCTCTCGTGCATGAGCTCACCAAAGCGATCGCAAGCGAGGCGTTTAGCGGCAAAGATGCTGCGTGGTTGAACGAGCCAGCCACACCAAAGCAAATTGCTCAATTGCGATGGTTGCATCCAAAGCTGGCTCGTCAGGCCGTTATCAAAGGATGGAGTAAGCGTACCGCTTCAGATGTGATTACATACTGCTCCATCAAAGAGACCTTAATTCACCCTCCACAGATGTAGAGACACTTCCTCAGGCAAGTATATCTAAATGGAGAGGAGAGGGACAGGGATGTTCTTCACGTCGATGCCAGGAGCTTTCTACCCAAACGAGGACAACAACTGCCCCCTCCTCTCGACCAGGGTACCACTGACAATCAAGGAAGATGAGGGCGCATCTCCTCTACGCCTCTCCGAGCGCCAACCACCTGGCGAAGGTCATCCGTTCCCGCTCATCTTTCATCGTTCGTTCGCCAGTGATCAACTGCTCCAGGCGGAGCAGGTTGACCGGACGTAGGATGACCTGTGCCCGGCGCATGCCGTACATAGGATCACGGAGGACGATCCTTGCCTCTTGCACCTCTACTTGCAGCGTCGGATAGAGGATCGTCGCATCAACCCCTTCAGGCTGACTTAACCCATAGATCGCCAGTTGATACAACATGGATGGTGGCAAGGTTTTTTCCCATAGATCGCGGTACTTGGCATCCAGTATCGAACCTATCTTTGATTGCCGCAAAACCACATAATCTGGACGCGGCTCTGGTGCCTGGCGCTTCTTGGGATTGTGGGCAGGATCGTAGGCCATCATCCCTTTTAGCTTATACTGGTCCCGCACTTCATACCCCTGGAGATTCTCTTTGAGGAAGCGGGAAAGCAGAGCTTGGAAAAAGAGGTTCATATCGAAGAGAAATCCAGGGAGTTGTATATCTGGTTGGTTTTCGTCTAATGAGATCCCCTCAGCCTCAAGCAACATCTTGATAATTGTGATTGCGGGTCTGTATGCGCTGGTTAATCGATCCATTTCCCTCTGCAATTTCTTGAGTACGTGGAGATTCAGCCTGATCGGGGAAACGGTATCCTGGAAGAAACTGACGAATCGATACAACTGTATTCGGAGAGCCCGATCATTGGTGAGACGCGCTGCGAAGTGCAGACCCTGGAGGAGAACCTGATTGATCAAACAATCCTCGAGACGCTGATGATAGGTGCAGGGTAGCGTTGCCTGGATAACCCCAGCCTGATACGCTATTGTCTGTACGTCTATTCTCCCTTTGGGGCTTGCGAGAGCGTGATCGGTCCGCATATATCTCCGATGTAGCCCTCGGGCTATGAGTTCGCTCACTTCTGCAACCAACTGATGAATAAGCAATTCCTGAAACGCCTGGTCCTCGCCGCTGTATCCAGACTCGGTCATGATTTTGAGATCACGGAGATTATACGCATAGCGCAGCAAGTGGATGAAAGGGGCTCCGCTGATTTTTGGATGAATGGTAATCTGGACGTTTCCAAGCGTTATCCGACCAACGTAGGATGTAGCCTCAATGGACAATCCTTTGCGAAGCTCCAGGATACTCATCATGCGCTTTTCCGACAAACGCCGGGCAACGTTCTTGACATCATCGTTATTTTCCAGGAATACACCTGCTAGTTGTGACCCAGGATCACTGGCCGACAGACCTTCCCATTCTTTCAGGTGGATGGAAATGTGAGTTGCGATCATGAATACTCACCTGGTTCGTCCGCGTTGGTCTCTTCTTCTCCCTCATCAATTGCTTGCGCTTCGGAAGACAGTGCTTGTGTTGTCGTCGTTATCTCAGGGGAGAGCGCGAGTAGGGCCTGGATAAGTATATCCCGATTGGATGCCTCAAACAGCTCCTGGCGGAATTGCTGCTTCTGTACGTCAACCAGACCTGCTCCCAGGATCTTTTCTAATGTCGGATAGTTCTCGTAGCAATATTCCTCCAGGAGAGGCAGGATATCGTCCTGGATGACCTTTGCGAAGGTCGAAACATCCCCAATGGGCTGCCCATGTTCGAGCAAATACGCATGACCGATTTGTAAATTGCGCGCATCTCGTCCAACATATTCACACACTCGTTCATTCAGTGCTCTAAGCCAGGGTCCGAGGGGAACGCTTCCTACGACGGCACTGCCCAATACAGTGATATCCGGCATCAGTTCGATAAAGCCGAATCGCCGCCTGAGCGCTGTATCTAATAGGGCAATGGAGCGATCAGCGGTATTCATGGTTCCGATCACATACACATTGTCTGGAACACGGAATGGCTTGCCTGTCAGTGGCAGGAGAATCGCTTTCCCGCGTTTGTCCTTTTCTAATACACTCAGGAGTTCCCCAAAAATGCGTGGGATATCTCCTCGATTGATTTCGTCGATGATCAAAAAGAATTTATGTTCTGGCCTGGCATGGGCATCCTGGCAGAGCTTTTTGAAGACACCATCCCTTGGGATGAAATGCATCGTACCGTTGACGGACTCTGGTCGAAAACCTTCGAGAAAATCTTCATACCCATAGGACGGATGGAAACTGCACAGCCGAACGATGCCATGAGCATGGGTGTCGTCCCCGAGAATAACGGCTTTTTGTTCGCTGGTAAGCTGCTCGAACGTCGTGTTAAAGCTTGCACGTGCCGCCAACTCACGAGCAGTGTATTCCGCCCAGTACGTTTTTCCCGTTCCAGGAGGACCGTAGAGAATGACCTGCCCTTTGCGTTCAAGTATCGCCTGGATACGCGCAGGAACACCAGTCAGACGAGGGAGTGGGAAAGAGGAGCGCGGAACTGGAGATTCGATGGGTTGGGCTGCAGGCATAGCGCTAGTGATGGACGATGCACCATAAATCCTCTTTTCAGCCTCGAGTAGATTCCTGCCTCTCTTCATTTTATAGACGGTGGTTAGTTTGCCTTCAATATCTGGCTGTTGATCGGGTTGCTGCCATTGCTCCCAAGAAAGCCACTCAACCGGGCGATGATGAGGAAAATCACTGCTGGGATCATAGGTATATCCGCCCGTCACTTTGCCAATTCCAAGCACAGTTGCGCCATTCGACGCCAGGACAAGGTCGCCCGTGGCAATGGTCCACCTGAAATGAAAAATCTGTTGCGCTGCTCTTCCTGCTGCCGCATGATTGATGAGAGGATCATGTGAAAGGAGAGCCTGGAGAATCTTCTCCTTGCCTGCTTTATCGTTTGTGATAGGGGTAAAATCATCAGAACCCCATCCAATAGTGACACACTCATGCTCTCTCATCATATCCCAGTAGTCTTTCGGTTGATCACCAGAAGATCTCGTCCCAATGCACCAGTAGCTATAGGGAGTTCCACCATCCCTTTCATTGAGCACACTGGTCAGGCTGTTCATCGGAATGTCCAAAGCATTCGCGATAGCGACAAAACGACTGGCCGCGAGATATCTTCCCTCTCCTGGTGGAGGAAGTTGTAACAGTTTGATCAAGTGGAAACGCTGATACTCGGGATTGTGGAAATCGTCTAGTTTCTCTGGATACAGCAGGCTAAAATACTTATGTCCCCATGCCAGGTTGCTCACATCAGGGGCCACGCGATTCATTTTATGCTGCAATTGTTCATAGTCTTCGTCGCTACCATTTTCAGGCAGCTTGTCTACGAGCTCAACTCCCCTGATGAGTTGGTCACGATGCCGTCTTGCAACGTCAACAGCCTGTTCAACAGTCAGTTCTTGTGGGATTTGTGGGGAACCGGTCGTCCATCTGCCAGTTTCTTTTTTCCGAAACAACCCGAATTTGAAGGCACTGCCACCAGCTATGCTTCCAAACCCACCAGGTAACTCCTCATCATCCTTGAATTCCAACCAATAGACAAGGCTATCTCTGTTGCCATGGCTATGCATTATCTCCAGAAGGGCTTCGCCATCCAGGCTTTTGAGCTTGTCAGGGCCAAATCTGTCGCGAAATGTCCTGTAGTATCCGGCTAACTGTTCACCGGAAAGCAGTTTGCCATCATCCTCTAGTGATTTGTACCGTTCCCGTAACTCCAAAGCTATCCGTTCATCAAGTTCAAATGTCATGACTTCTGCTCCACGTCCTTATACCTCTATTGCTCCACTTGCAGCTTCCTTATACGCCATAGTGAGCGCGTTGAGGAGTTCGTCACTCACTTCACGAATGGTGTTCCCTTGTCTGATTAGCGTGATAGCCGGATCAATGCTGGCGAGACTCTTGGGAGCGCGACGTTCAAAAACACTCCGCCAGAACTGTATATAGGCTGCCCCATTCGTATTGTAAATTGACACGAGTCCGACATTCTCCACCGGCAAGCGAGGAAGGAGCGTCAGGATACCCCTCTTCCCATGAAAGGTACCGAGCTTGACAAGCCGTGCCTGCTCAAGGGCCATAGCCCAGTCACTGAGTCGCCGCAAAAACAGTTTGGAGGGTTCAGGAGCGGTATCTATACTGGCGATAAAATCCTCGGCTCCTTCGACATACCGACTCTCCCCTTTCACCAGTGGAGTAATCGATGGAGGTGGTTCCAATCGTTGGCGCTCGGCTTCAACGCGCTGCGGTACCAGGATCTGGGAACCATTGACCGTATAACCCACGAGTTGCGCAACGAGATAAAACAAAGCAAGCAAGCAATAGTAGGAATGAAGGAATCTCTCTCAAGCGTCAAAGCGAAAAAGGTGTCAGGCAGAGAAGAGCGTGGAGAGAAAAAGAAGAGCAAGCTGAGAGGCGG
>WNGM01000741.1_pt1 | contig 56566 bp, 58 predicted proteins | sample 5400571 | NCBI WGS metagenome assembly WNGM01 (sample SAMN13153378, study PRJNA577476) | soil metagenome | isolation source: 100 cm soil or saprolite under Garry oak tree replicate 2 | place: USA:California | collected 2016-06-15 | reverse complement strand
GGAGGGTGCGTCCGTCCCACCAGGGCACGTTGACTTCGGGGATGTCGGCTTGGCGGTGGACCGGGGAGTAGGTGCGCCGGTTCAGTCGGATGGTGATGGTCTGGCCCTGGTTGATGATGAGCCCGCCGGTGGACAGGAACCGTCGTTGCAGGGTGTCGGGGGTGGCGTGGTGGTAGCCGGTGAGCCTGCGGCCTAGTAACGTCCGCAAGCCTTGGACGGCAGGGTAAGCGGCGATCACCGACCCCTGCCCGGCCTTTCCCCGTCCCAACACATGTAGCGTGTCCGCAATCACCGTCCAGCGTGAGGAACGATGACCACACCGAACGAGCGAGACGAGTTCGAGCCGATTCGTTTGGTTGCGCAAATCGAGCGTGCCCGTGTGCTGGTCGCCCAGTACGAGGAACACCAGGTCTATCGCCGCCAGATCGAGGACAGCCGGTACGAGTTGGGTAGGCTGGACGAACGGCCAGGGGGTTGAGGGCATGACGGTGGACCCGCAGGTCCAGGCACTTCGGGAACTGTTGCGGGCCGACCACGAGGCGTGGATCGCCGAGCTCCAGCAGTGGGCCGACGAAGCGGGCGCAGCAGGCGATTTGGAGCGCCAGCGACGCCACCTCGCTCACGTCGAGCGACTCAAGGCGATGCCCTATCCCTGGGAGCAGTCGCACGCGGCCTAGCCGTGCGGCGGTCAGGCCTCGACGGTAAGCAGGTACCCAGATACCGGATTCAACATGACTACAGTCACTCGCCTTCGTACCGTCGATGAGTTCGCGGGCGATGTCCAGGTGCCCGACGTGGCGGGCGTACTCCTGTAGCAGGTGGAACAGGATGCGGATGAGGGTCGGCGCCTCCGCGGCCGTCGGAAACCGCCCACCGACCTGAGCCTGTTCGGTCAACTCCGCACCCGCGATCGCCGCGCGCCCTTCCGCGACCTCGTCGCGGTAGAAGCCGAGCACCACCTCGGTGGGCTGCCCGGCGACGCCGAACTCGGCCGGGTCGCCGCCGGGCGGGTACGGCAGCACGTCCTCGGCCCGGAAGCCCCAGCGCAGCCAACGCCGCTCCACCCAGCCCAGGTGCTTGAGCAGGCCGAGCGGCGACCAGTCGAGCGGACCGACCGGGGTACGTAGCTGCTCGTCCGTCAGGCCGGCGAGCTTGCGCTGCGCGGCGTCGCGGTACCAGTCGAGGTACCCGAGGAGCAGTTCGCGCGGGTCGGAGACGTCGACGCCGGGGCCGTCCAGCGGGGCGGGCATCAGGCGGCGGCGATCTCGTCCCGGTCCGGCGGTACCAGCTGGCTCCTGTCGTCGTGCTGTGCGGCCTCGACCGTCCGGTACATCGGTACCGCGTCGGCCACCCCCACGACCGACAGCAGCCGGACGAGGAACGGCGTCGGTCCGGCGACCCGGACCCAACCGCCCGCGTCCGCGCACCGCCGGTGGGCGACGACGAGGGTGGACAGGCCGATCGAGTCGCAGAAGTCGAGCCCGGCGAGATCCACCACTATCCTGATCACCGTGCGGGCGCCCAGTTCCTCGAAGGCGGCCCGGACGACGGGTGCGGTATCGATGTCGAGCTGTCCGCGGACGGCTACGACGGCTGCGTCGGTACCGGAGTAGGTGATGTCGACGTCCATCGTTTGCGTCTCCCTTCTGCCGGCGTCGGCTGCCCACGCTACCGGCCGGCTGCGTGCTGGGCATCCGGAGCGGCTCGCCGTCCTCACCCGTTCGGGCGACCATGGCCGGTAGCGATGACGCACGCCGGGTGCGACGCTCACGTCGGTAGCAAGCCGGTACCTGATCGAGAAGGGACCACGAGTGCAGCGGCCACACTCCTTGCCCGCCCAGCTGTTCCTGCTGGCCGTCGACCCGCGACGGCAGCGGCTGACCGGCCGGGGCGAGATCGGCTACGTGCTGCGCGCCGCCGCGCTCGTCGACCTGCAGCTCGGCGGCCACCTGGTGGACGACAACGGGCGGCCGAAGGCCCCGGACTGCCCGCCGCCGGCCGACCCGGTACTTGACGCCGTGCTGCGCCAGGTCGCCGCCGACCCGGTCCGCCGCTGGCGGTACTGGATCCGCAAGGACGCCCGGCGGATCGCCGGTCAGGTCCGGGACGAGTTGGTGACGGGGCGGCGGATCGAGCTGCAACCGTACCGGATCCTCGGGATCGTGCCCGCGCAGCGGATCGTCATCCTCGATCCGATGGCGCGCGACCGCATCGTCGGCGCGATCGACGCGGCGCTGAGCGACGCGTGGCCGGTCGGCGACCGTACCGCCGCGGTGGTCGCCCTGGCCGCCGCGGCGGAGATGCGCATCGTGCTTCCGCGCAGCCGGCGGCGCGCGCACCGGCAGCGGATCGCGGAGCACACGACCCGGACCGGACCGGTGCCACCCGCGCTGCGCAAGCTGCTGCGCGACCGCCGGGCCGCAGCCGCCGGCTGAGCGACCCGGGCCGCCGCGGCGAGGGCGCCGCCCGGCGGCGCGAGGGGGCCGCCGGCGGCAGCGGCCGCCCGGGCGACCGTCAGCCCGGTCGCCCTCCCGAGTTCCACCGGTTCATGTCCAGCTTCTGCATCTGTACCGGCTGCCCGAAGGTCGACGCAGCGACCACCCAGCCGTTACCGACGTAGATGACGACGTGGTGGACGTCGCCGTAGTAGAACGCGAGGTCGCCCACGCGCAGGTTGGCGGCGGAGACCCGGGGAGTGACCTGCTTCTGTTCCAGCGCGTTGTGTGGCAGGCTCACGCCGACCGAGCGCCAGGAGGCCTCGGTCAGTCCGGAGCAGTCGTAGGCGCTCGGCCCGTCGGCGGCCCACACATACGGCTTGCCGATCTGCTGGCAGGCGAACTTGGCCGCGCGGGCGCCCGGACTCCCGTCGTACACCTGCGGGCAGGCCACCGGGCGCAGGTTGCCGGCGCCGCTGCCGCCGCCGTATGCCGCCAGTCGGAGCTGGTCGAGCTGCTTGATCCGGTTCGCGATGTCGGTCTTCTGCGCCTTGAGCGCGTCGTCCTGCTGCTGGAGGCTGGCCAGGGCGACGTCCAGCGGCCGCTTCTGCTGGTCGTACTGGTCGCGGAGGGCGGCGACGCCGGCTACCTGCGCCGACTCGTGCCGGGCGATCTCGTCGAGGTACGACAGCTGGCTGATGAACTCGTCCGGGCTGCCGCTCTGCAGTAGGGCGTTGAGCTTGGAGCCGGGACCGGACTTGTAGGCATCCGCGGAGATCACGCCGACCCGGGTCATCGCGAGGTCGACCTGCATCTGCAACGGCTGGATCTGCGCCTGCAGTGCGGCGACCTTGGCCTGCATGGCCATGTTCTGCTCGTGGACCGCGTTGTACTTCTCGATCAACGGCTCCAGCTGACCCCAGGTGGCGTTGATCTGCGCTTCGACGTCGCCGGGCGCCGGGCTGGGGTTGGCGTAGCCGGCGGTACCGGTCGTGACGACGATGCCGAGGACGAACGCCACTGCGAGCACCATCGAGGGGAGCCGATGGGGGAACGACGACACAGACTCCTCTTCCCCGAACTTCCGGCCGTCGCGCGACCGGGCATTCGCCGCCTACCGGGTTAGCTGACGGGTTCGGGATGGAAAGTTCCCCTACCGCTGCGCGCGGATTCACCCCACGTGGTGCGCGTGGTTCCCCGGCTCGTATTGACGATTCGGCGGTGTGTCCGGGGTCTTCCGGGCTGGAAAACCGACGTCCGGACGACGACGTCATAACGGTAGGGAAACGAGGTTCGCGTTCGCAAGTTGAGGGAGCAAGTAATACCGGACGGATTGCGTGAGTCGCATCCTGTTACGCCGCAATGTAATCAGCCCTTCACCCGACCGTAGCCGCTGATTCTGCCTGGACTGCCGATCGGCGCCTCGCGAACGAAATCACCGGGTTTCGGAGCATGCACCATCCACCCCATGCCGATGTATATCGCGACGTGGTACGCCGGGCTGCCATAGAAGATCAGGTCTCCGGTCAGCAGATTGGCCGCGCTGACCGGCGTCGTCTGCTGCTGCTGGGTGACGGTGAAGTGGGCCATAGGCGACCGCCTTCCCGGCGGCGCCGCCGATGAACGTCTCCGGGCACGGTACCGGCTTGAGATTGCCGCCCGGCGAGCCCGACGAGCCGTACGCCTGCTGGCGCAGTTTCTGCAACTGGTCCAGCTGCGCCTGGATGTTCTTCTTCTGCGCGGCCAGGTCGGCGGCCTGCTGCTGCTCCTGCGCGACCAGCACGTCGAGCGGTGCCTTCTGCTTGTTGTACCGGTCGAGTTGGCTCTGCGTCGCGGAGATGGTGCTCTCCTGGCGCCGGGCGATGTGGTCGAGCACGCTGACCTCGTCCATGAACGCCTGTGGGCCGCCGGCCGACAGCATCGCCTCCATCCGCGAACCCGGGCCGGTTTCGTAGAGCTGGGCGGCCATCGCGCCGACCCGGGACATGCCGAGGTCGACCTGCATCTGCAGCGGAGCCAGTTGCTGGGTCAGCGCGGACTGCTTGGCCTGGTTCTGCTTGAGCTGGTCCTGCACGCCGTCGTACTTGTCGATGAGCGGTTCGAGCTGGGCCCAGAGCTGGTCGATCTGCGCCTCGATCTCCTGGACGGTGGGGGACGCATAGGCGTGGGTAGCCGGCGCGAGGCCGGCGACCAGTGCGATCAGGCTCGCGGCCAGGGCCAGCAGGAGGGAACGCGCCGACCGTGGCAGGGTGAGGGGAGCGGCCACGGATCATCACCCTAGGGAAGCGCCGCGCCAGGTATCAACCCGACACCCCATTCAATTCGGTACGGCGTCAGCCCGCGACACTACGTAGACCGCGCTGGCCACCGACGACCGCCCGGAGCACATCGTGCAGGGTGAGTACGCCCAGTGGCGTCCGGCCCTCGGTGACCAGCACGATGTGGCGGCGCTCCCGGCGCATCGCGAGCAGCGCCTCGGCCAGGCGCCGGTCCGGCGGTACCACCGGCAGCGGGCGGATGAAGGTCGGGGAGATCGGCGCGTGCCGGGCCGGCCCGGTGATGCCGAGCATGTCCTTGATGTGGATGAAGCCGACCACCCGCCGGGTTTCCCGTACCACGACGGGGAACCGGGACAGCCCGGTCGAGGTGGCCAGCGCCTCCAGCGCCGCCGGCGACACGTCCTCGGTCACGGTGGTGACCGAGGACCAGGGCAGCATCGCGTCTGCGGCGGTGCGGTCGTGCAGCGCGAGCGCGCCGGTGATCCGGGCGTGCTCCTCGGGATCCAGCAGGCCCTCGGTACGTGCCTGGGCGACCAGGCCGGCGAGTTCCTCCGCGGTGTAGACGGTCTTCACCGCGTCGGTCGCCTCGATCCGCCAGATGCGCAGCACCTGCCGCGCGGCCCAGCGCATGAAGACCAGCAACGGCCGGGTACCGATGCAGAACCACAGCATCGGCGGACCGAGCCAGAGCACCGCCTGTTCGGGACCGACCAGGGTGAGGTTCTTCGGCACCATCTCGCCGATCACGGTGTGCGCGAACACCACCACGATCAGCGCGAGGACGAACGCCACCGGATGCGCCATCGACGCCGGCAGCCGTACGGCGTCCAGCACGCCGGTCAGCAGGTGGGCGAATGCCGGCTCGGCGATCGCACCGAGACCGAGCGAGCAGACCGTCACGCCGAGCTGCGCGCCCGCGATCATCAGCGGGATCTGCTCCATCGCCCGCAGCGCGAGGCGGGCCCGCTTCGAGTACCCGGTCATCGGCTCGATGACGGTTCGCCGGGCGGCGATCAGCGAGAACTCGCCGGCGACGAAGAACGCGTTGCCCAGCAGCAGCACGGTGACCACCAGGACGTTAGTCATCCGGTTCCTCCGGACGGGTCACCCGGACCTTCTCGATGCGCCGGCGCTGCACCTCGACCACGGTGAACTTCCAGCCGCCCTCCTCGACCGTCTCGCCCTCGACCGGGATGTGGCCGAGCCGGGCCATGATGAACCCAGCGAGCGTCTCGTACAGCCCCTCGGGCAACCGGAAGCCGGTCGTCTCGGCCAGTTCGTCCTCGCGTACCACGCCGTCGACGAGCAGCGTGCTCGGCACCGCGGTCAGCGGGACGGTGACCTCGTACGCCGCCGGCTCCAGGTCGTACTCGTCGGCGATCTCGCCGACCAGTTCCTCGGCCAGGTCCTCCAGCGTCACCAGACCGTCGGTGCCGCCGTACTCGTCGACGACGATCGCCATCTCCGCGCCGGCCGCCTGCAATGCCTCCAGGACGCCGTCGAGGTCCAGGCTCTCCGGCACGTACACCGGTTCGCGCGCGATGCCGGCCACAGTCTCGACCGGCCGACGGGCCGGCGGTACCCCCAGCGCGTCGATGACCGACGCCACGCCGGTCACCAGGTCCACTGTGGACTCGTAGACCGGGAACCGGCTGTACCCGGTGTCCCGCGCGGTGGCCAGCAGCTGCTCGACCGCCGCCGTGCCGGGCAGTGCCACCACATCGACCCGGGGCGTCATCGCTTCCGCCGCCCGCTTGTCGCCGAACCGGATCGTCCGCTGCAACAGCCGCGCGGTCTCCTCCGGGAGCGCGCCGGCCCGCGCCGAGATCGCCGCGAGCAGGCCCAGTTCCTCGGGCGACCGGGCACTGGCCAGCTCCTCCTGCGGCTCGACGCCGAACCGGCGGACCACCCAGTTCGCGCTGCCGTTCAGCGCCCGGACCAGCCAGCCGAGGACCGACGAGAAAGCCCGCATCGGTACCGCCGTCGCCCGCGCCAGCGGCATCGGCCGGGCGAGGGCGGCGTTCTTCGGTACCAGCTCGCCGAAGAGCATCGAGATCAGCGTCGCGATGCCCAGGGCGAGCACGTAGTTCAGCCGCTCGTGCTGCCCGACCAGCAGCGAGATCAACCGGGACAGGGCCGGCTGGGCGAGGTACCCGGTCAGCAGCGCCGCGATCGTGATGCCCAGCTGGGCGCCGGACAGCTGGAAGGACAGCTCGCGCAGCGACCGGCGGACGGTGCGGGCGGTCCGGTCGCCGGCCTGCGCCTGTGCCTCGATGGCCGCCCGGTCCACGGTCACCAGCGAGAACTCGGCCGCGACGAAGAACGCGTTGGCGGCAGTGAGCAGCGCGAACGCGACCAGCGGCAGTGCGGTCAAGAGGACGTCGATGGTCAGCTCACCCCGGCTCTCATTGTGCCCGATCGCCGGTGTCCCTGGCGCGCGGTCGCTACCGTCGAGCCATGGAGAACCGAGGCTTGGCGCAGGACCTGCTGCTCCTCGGGCTCGACCCGGCCGGGCGGGTCGCCGGCCGCCGGCCCGGCTTCGACTTCGCGATGACCGCCGCGGTCACGGCCGTCATCGCGGCTGGTGCGGCGAGCGGTTAGCTGCCGGCGGTCTTCACCGAGCGCAGCAGGACCGAGGCCACGTCCATCACCTCCGCCTGGCCGGACGCGGTCGAGTTGACCCCGTCGGAGAGCATCGTCAGGCAGAACGGGCAGCCGACGGCGACGGTACCGGCGCCGGTCGCCACGGCCTCCTCGACCCGCTCGGTGTTGATCCGCTTGCCGATCCGCTCCTCCATCCACATCCGTGCGCCGCCCGCGCCGCAGCAGAACGAGCGCTCGGAGTTGCGCGGCATCTCGGTCACCCCGCCCTGGGCCGAAGCGGCGAGCACCTCGCGGGGCGGGGTGAAGACCCGGTTGTGCCGGCCCAGGTAGCACGGGTCGTGGTAGGTCAGGCCGCCGTCGATCGGCTGTACCGGCGTCAGCTTCCGGTCGGCCACCAGGTGCGCGAGCAGCTCGGTGTGGTGCATGACCTCGCCGCGCCAGCCGAGTTCGCCGTACTCGTTGGCCAGCGTGTTGAAGCAGTGCGGGCAGGTCGCGACGATCTTCGTCACGCCGGCCTCCTTGAGCGTCTCCACGTTCTGCTGCGCGAGGCCCTGGTACACGAACTCGTTGCCCATCCGGCGCGCCGGGTCGCCGGTACACGTCTCGTCGTTGCCGAGGATCGCGAAGCTGACGCCCGCCTCGTGCAGCAGGGTGGCCACGGCCCGGGTGGTCTTCTTGGCCCGGTCGTCGAACGCGCCCGCGCAGCCCACCCAGAACAGGTATTCGAAGTCCCCGCCGTCGGTCAGCCGGGGAACCGCGAAGTCCAGCCCGCGCGTCCAGTCCTCGCGGGTGTTCGGCTGGGCGCCCCACGGGTTGCCCTTGTTCTCCAGGTTGCGCAGCATGACGCCGGCCTCGCTGGGGAAGTTCGACTCGATCAGCACCTGGTACCGCCGCATGTCGACGATGTGGTCCACGTGCTCGATGTCCACCGGGCACTGCTCGACGCACGCCCCGCAGGTGGTGCACGACCAGAGCACGTCCGGGTCGATGACGCCGCCCTCGTCGGCGCCCCCGACCAGCGGCCGGTCGGCCTCGCGCCGGGCCGCCGCCGGTGCCGCCTCCGGATCGGCGGCGAGCAGGTACGGCGCCTTGGCGTAGGCGTGGTCGCGCAGCGACAGCACCAGCAGCTTCGGCGACAGCGGCTTGCCGGTGTTCCAGGCGGGACACTGCGACTGGCACCGGCCGCACTCGGTACAGGTGGTGAAGTCGAGCAGGCCCTTCCAGGTGAACTCCTCGACCTTGGACACGCCGAACTGGTCGGTGTCCGGGTCGGCCTCCTCGAAGTCCAGCGGCTTGCCGTTGCTCATCATCGGCCGCAGGCCGCCCAGCGCCGGGGCGGACGAGCCGGTGCGCTTGAAGAAGATGTTGACGAACGCCGAGAAGCGGTGCCAGGCGACGCCCATCGTGAGGTTGGCCGCGATGACCACGAACCAGTTCAGGCTGACGAGGATCTTCGCGAGCGCGACCAGGGTGATCGCGGCGGCGCTGGCCGGGAGCAGGGCGCCGAGGCCGTGCGAGATCGGGGTCGCCCAGACCGGGTACGGCAGGTCGCCGCCGGCGGCCTTGAAGCCGCGGATGAGGAAGATGCAGGCGACGATCGCGACGATCGTGTACTCGACGAAGTACGCCTGCCAGAACGTGGAGCCGAGGAACCGGGACCGGCGCCGGCGCCCGGGCAGGTTGAGCAGCCGGATCACGATCAGGGTGAGGATGCCGAGCCCGGTCAGCGCCGCGATCAGCTCCATGGTCAGCCCGTACGGCGCCCAGCGCCCGATCAGCGGGAGCCGGAAGCGCGGGTTGACAGTCTCGCCGTACGCCTCGGCCAGCGTGAGCAGCAGGGCGCCGAAGCCGACCATCACGAACCAGTGCGCCGCGCCGACCACGGTCCACTTGAGCATCCGGGTGTGGCCCAGCGTCTCGACGAGCATCGTACGCAGCCGCCCGGCCTTGGCGCTGAACCGCTCGGGGTCCGGCTTGCCCAGCCGGATCACCCGGACCATCCTGCGCACCGCCAGCGCCAGCAGGGTCACCGTGACGACAGTGGCGGCCAGCGCGATCGGTGCCACCACGAGCTGTACGGACCCCATGGACACCCTCCCGGAGACGCGGGCTACCGCCCGAGCATAGAGCGACGGTTACCCGCCGGTAACGTGAAGCTCATCGCACCGGCCGGTACCAATATCCACAATTGTGGACAACCCTGGGGATAACAGCAGGTCAGCGCCGGCTTGTCAGCGCCAGCGGGCGAGCAGGACGAGAGCGGAGACCATCGCGCCGAACCCGATCGCGAGGTTCCAGTACCGCCAGCTCAGCACCGGGTACTGACCCTGCGACAGGTAGAACACGACCAGCCAGCCGATGCCCAGGACGATCAGGCTCACCGCGGTGATCGGCAGCCAGAGGCCGCTCTGCTTGCGGCTGACCCGCGTGACGCGGGGTACCACGTCGGTCGGCGGCGTGTAGACCTTCTTCTGGCGTACTCGGGACTTGGGCACGGGAGCTCTCCTGGAGGGAACGTCGATGAACCCTATCTCGCCGCCGCAGGCAGCGTCGAACAATCCGGCAGGGACGGAATAATGGTCGCAGCTAGCGTAGCCAGGTCGGGTCCCGGGATCGTTAGAAGGGCGGGACCCGAGCGGAAAGGGCGGTCGTGGAGAACCCAGCAGCCTCGTCGTGGCGCGCCGCGCTGCACCGGGCCGGTCGCGCGTTCCTGCGCCGCCGGACCAGCCGGCGGGGTCCGTGGTCGCTGCTGGTACCGCTGGTCGCGCTGCTCGCCGGGCTGCTGTTCTCGATGACCGCGCACGCCGCACAGGGCACTGCATTGCGCGACGACCGCAACCCGCAGCTGTCCAGCCTCATCCAGGATCGGCAGCGCCAGATCGACCAGCAGTCCAAGATCGCTGCCGCGCTGCGCGGCGAGGTCGACCGGCAGACCACCATCGCCGGTGGCTCCGACGCGGACGTCGCCGGCCTGCAGCAGCGGGCGGACGCCCGGCGTGCCGCAGCGGGCCTGTCCGCGGTGCACGGGCCGGGCCTGACGGTCCGGCTCGACGACGCGCCACGCCGCCCGGACGCCAACCTGCCGCCGAACGTCAGCCCGGACGACCTGGTCGTGCACCAGCAGGATGTCCAGGCCGTGGTCAACGCGCTGTGGGCCGGCGGCGCGGAGGCGATGTCCATCATGGGGGTACGGGTGATCTCCACGAGCGCCGTGCGGTGCGTGGGAAACACCCTGCTGCTCAACGGCCGGGTGTACTCGCCGCCGTTCGTGATGACCGCGATCGGCAACCCGGACGCGCTGTCGGCGGCGCTCGGCCAGTCCGACGGGGTGCGCAGCTTCCGGCTGGCGGCCGCCACGCTCGGCCTCGGGTACCAGGTCAAGCCGGAAGCCGACGCGACGGTACCCGCGTATGACGGCTCGACCTCGCTGCAGTACGCGCAGGCGCCCGACTGATGGTCGGTACCGTCCTCCGCGGCACCCTCCGGGTCGCCGGCGAGCTGCTCGTCACGTTGGGCCTGGTCGTCCTGCTCTTCGCGGCCTACGAGGTCTACGGCAAGACCGCCGCGATCAACGACCACCAGAACGCGCTGGACCACCGGTTCGACCAGGCCCCGCTGGTACCGCCGGCTGGCGCGGGTCCCGCCGCCCTTCCGCCGCCGCCCGGCAACGCGATCGGCCGGCTGTACCTGCCGCGGCTGGACCTGCACTGGGTCGTGGTGGAGGGGGTGAGCCTGCCGGACATCCGGTACGCACCCGGCCACTACCCCGGCACGGCGATGCCCGGGCAGCGCGGCAACTTCGCCGTCGCCGGGCACCGGGTGATCGGCATGTTCTGGGATCTCGACCAGCTCCGCCCGGGTGACGTCGCGATCATGGAAACCCGGACGGACTGGTACGTGTACCAGGTCAGCCGGAGCGAGGTGGTGACCCCGCACTCGGTCGAGGTGATCGCGGCCCGGCCGGACCAGCCCGGAGCCCCACCCGACGGGGCATATCTCACCCTGACCACATGCAACCCGAAGTACAACAACTACCAGCGGCTGGTCGTGCACGGGCGCCTGGTCGAGCGCCGGCCGCACGACCAGCGTCCGGCCGAGTTGGGGAGTTGACGTGTACGCCTGGATCTGGCGCCACCTGCCGTTCGGTACCGGCGCAAGGGTCATCGGTGCGGTGCTGCTGATCGGCGCCGCCGTGGCGCTGCTCTGGTTCGTGGTCTTCCCCGCGCTCGACCCGTACCTGCCGAACACGGCGGCACAGGTGCACTAGCATCGGGCGCCATGCGGATCCTCGTCGTCGACAACTACGACTCGTTCGTCTACAACCTCGTCCAGTACCTCGGCCAGCTCGGCGTGGACTGCGAGGTGCGGCGCAACGACGAGCTCCCGCTGGCCGAGGTCGGCCGGCTGGACCCGGCCGGCGTCCTGCTCAGCCCCGGCCCCGGTACCCCGCAGCGGGCCGGCATCTGCCTGAACCTGATCAGGGAGTACGGCGGCCAGGTACCGATCTTCGGGGTGTGCCTCGGTCACCAGGCGATCGGTGCGGCGTACGGCGCCACCGTCACCCGGGCGCCCGAACTGCTGCACGGCAAGACGTCCGAGGTCCACCACGCGGGCGCCGGGGTACTGGCCGGCCAACCCGACCCGTTCACGGCGACCCGGTACCACTCCCTCGCGGTCATCGAGGACACGCTGCCCGACGAGATCGAGGTCACCGGCCGTACGGAGTCTGGCATCGTGATGGCGATGCGGCACCGGACCCTGCCGATCGAGGGCGTGCAGTTCCACCCCGAGTCGGTACTGACCCAGGGCGGCCACCTGATGCTCGCCAACTGGCTCGCGACCTGCGGGTACCCCGAAGCGCGGGACCGGGCGCCGGAGCTTGTCGCCGAGGTCGAGGCGCGCCGCCTCGCCGCCTTCGCGGCGTGACCCGCACGCCGGGGGGAGGCGCCGGCGGGTCAGCCGGATGCGCCCGGCGAAGGGGACTTCGACGCCGGTGGCGAGGACGGCGGGGTGTTCGCCCCGATCTGGATGGTGACCAGGTCGGTCAGCTTCGCCAGCGAACCGGCCGACGGTGTCGTCAGGATCGCCTTGCCCTCCAGGCCCGGCGGCGGGGCGGTGTTCGTGGTGGTCTTCACGTTGGTGAACCCGGCATCCCGCAGCCTCGCCTTGGCCGTGTCGGGATCGAGCCCGCGCACGTCGGGCACCTTGGTCTGGTTCCCGGCCGAGATGGAGATCCGTACCGTCGAACCCTTCGCCACGCTGCTGCCCACCGCCGGATCGACCTGGATGACCTTGCCCTTCTGGTCGACCGGCCCGTCGACGGTCTGTGACGAGGGGGTCAGCCCGGCATCCCGGACCGCCTTCTCCGCGTCCGCCTGGCTGAGCCCGATCAGCGGCGGGACGTTGGTGCTACCCGGGCCGCCGCAGATGCTGTAGTTGACCGTCTTGCCCTGCTCCAGTTGTGCGCCGGGCTTCGGATCCTGGTCGAACACCTTGTCCTTCGTGCAGCCGCCGTTGGCGACCACGGTGCCGTTGCCGTTGAGGCTCGCCGCCGCCAGCTTCGAACTGGCCTCGGCCTGGGTCGCGCCGATCAGGTTGGGTACCTGCTCCATCTGCGGCCGGCCGGCCAGGTACAGGCCGGCGCCGAGGGCGATGACGGCGAGGATGCCGAGGATCGACAGCGCGACGAGGACCCAGGTCGAGGTACGCCGGCGGGACTGGGTACCGACCCGGGCCATGGTGCCGGTCTGCCGGTTGCCGACCACCCGGGGCGGTGGCGGCGCCAGCGGCGACGCCTCCACCTCGCGCAGCACCGGGGTGGCGAGGACGGGCCGGCCGGCGGCGGCGCGCAGCACGTCGGCCCGCATCTCGGCGGCGCTCTGGTACCGGTTCATCCGGTTTTTCGCCAGCGCCTTGAGCACGACCGCGTCGACGTCGGGCGGGACGTCGCGGTTGGAGTCGCTGGGCGGCCGGGGATCCTCCCGGACGTGCTGGTAGGCGACCGAGACGGGGTTGTCGCCGACGAACGGCGGATGCCCGGTGACCAGCTCGTAGAGCACGCAGCCGGTGGCGTACACGTCCGAGCGCGCGTCGACCGCCTCGCCGCGCGCCTGCTCCGGGGACAGGTACTGCGCGGTACCGATGACCGCGCTGGTCTGCGTCATCGTGGTGGCCCCGCTGGCCAGCGCCCGGGCGATGCCGAAGTCCATCACCTTGACCTGGCCGGTCGGGGTGAGCATCACGTTGCCCGGCTTGATGTCGCGGTGGATGATGCCGTGCCGGTGGCTGAACTCCAGCGCCGCGCAGGTGTCCGCGATGATCTCCAGGGCCCGGCGCGGCATCAGGGGACCCTCGGCGGTGAGCACCTCCTTGAGGGTGCGGCCGTTGACGAACTCCATGACGATGAACGGGATCGTCTCGCCGGTCGGCGCGGTCTCCTCGCCGGTGTCGTAGACCGCGACGATCGCCGGGTGGTTGAGCGAGGCGGCGTTCTGCGCCTCCCGCCGGAACCGGATCTGGAAGGTCTCGTCGCGGGCCAGATCGGTGCGCAGCAGCTTGATCGCCACATCGCGACCGAGCCGCAGGTCGCGACCGCGGTGCACCTCGGCCATTCCGCCGTAGCCCAGCAGCTCGCCGACCTGGTACCTGCCCCCGAGCAGGCGGCCCGCACTCATCTCGTCCGTCGTCCTTCGATCATCGATATCGGCGTACCTTAGCGTCCGTCCCGTCAGTTCGTTCCCGGCGGCCCCGGAGGACTGCTCAGGCAGACCGGCCCGCAACCCTGCAGCGGTGCGCCGACGCTGCCGCTGGGGTTGGTGCCGCCGCCGTCGCCGTTGCCGTCAGCGCTGTTCGAGGCCGCCGGTGCGCTGGCCCGCTGCCCGTTGCCCACTTTGACGGTGATCGTCGAGCCTTTCGGCGCCTCGCACGGTGTGACCTCCAGCACTCGGTTGCGCGAGCCTGGTACGTCCTGGCGGCTCACCTGGAACCCCTGACCCTCCAGGAACTCCTTGGTCTGGTCGAAGGTGGGGCCCTTCTTCACCACGTCGCAGCGGGCGCTGACCAGCGGGCCGGTCAGGCTGGGCTGCGGCGCGGCGGTGGTCCGGCCGGTCGTCGGACTGCCCACCGCGGCCGGCTTGTTGTTGCCGCTGTTGTGCAGCAGAGCCCAGGCGCCACAGCCCAGGCCCAGCAGCACCAGGACGCCGATCAGCGTGCCGAGGATGACCATCGTGCCGCGGCCGGCGAACGGTCCCCGGCCGGGCGGTGGCGGCTGCGCGGGCAGGTAACTGGTATCCGGACGGGACGGCGGGGGCGGCGGTACCGAGGCGGCACCGCGGTGGTACCCGCTGCCGCCGGCCGGGCCGGTGGGCGGCGGATATGCACCCATCACCCGGGTACCGCCCGGGGCCGTCGTTGGCGGCCGCGATACCGAACCGCCGGTCCGCCGGGCCACCTGCGCGAAGGCGGCCGCCGTCGGGTACCGGGCGGTCGGGTCCTTGGCCATGGCCCGCTCGACGATCGCGCGGACCGCCGGCGGGACGTCCCCGGGCAGCGGTGGCGCCTGCTCCCGGACATGCCGCATGGCGATCTCGAGCGGATTGTCCCCCTCGAACGGCCGGTGCCCGGACAGGCATTGGTAGGCGACCACGCCGAGCGCGTAGATGTCCGACAGCGGGGTGGCCACCCCGCCGGTCGCCTGCTCAGGCGAGATGTACGAAGCGGTACCGAGGACCGCGCCGGCCTGGGTGAGCTGGCCGACGGCCGCCGAGCGGGCGATGCCGAAGTCGGTGAGCACCAGGGTGCCGTCGGGCCGGACGAGCAGATTGCCGGGTTTGACGTCGCGGTGCACGATGCCCTTCTCGTGTGCTGCGTGCAGGGCGTCGGCCGCCTGTGCCACCAGGGCCATCGTGCGCGCCGGGGTCAGCCGGCTGACCTTGGACAGCGTGCGGGACAGCGCGTCACCCTCGACGTACTCCATCACCAGGTACGCGCCGGCCTGCGGGTCGGAGCCGTAGTCGTAGACGTCCACCACGCCCGGGTGGTTGATGGTGGCCATCGTGCGGGCCTCGCCCCGGAAGCGCTCGGCGAAACCCGGCTCCTCCAGCAGCGACGGCAGGAGGATCTTCACCGCGACCGTCCGGCCGAGTACCTCGTCGGTACCCCGCCACACGTCGCCCATCCCGCCGCTGGCGATCCGCTCGACGAGCTTGTACCGCCCGCCGAGTACCGTCCCGCCGCTCACCATCTCGACCACCTCGGGTTCACTTGAGCCCCCGTTCGGCGATCACGGTCTTCATCACGTCGCCGGCGATCTGGGTGGCCTTGGCGCTGCCACCTGAACCGGCATTCTGCAAGAAGACCGCGACCGCGCAGATCGGCCGGCCGTCCTTCATGACGAACCCAATGAACCAGCCGTGGTCGCCGTCGTCCTCACTGTTCTGTGCCGTTCCGGTCTTCCCGCCGACCTGGAAACCGCTGATCCTGGCCTTGGTACCCGTGCCGTGGTCGACGACGCTCTCCATCATCTGCTGGAGCTCGCCGGCGACCTGGCCGTTGATCGGCGTCCGGAGCACCTTGGGCTGGGTCTGGTTGGTGGTGGTCAGGTCCGGTGCCTGGAGCTTGTCGACGAGGTACCGGCGCATCTGCTTGCCACCGTTGGCCACCGTCGCCGCGATCAGCGCACCCTGCATCGGGGTGACCTGCACGTTGAGCTGCCCGATGCTGGACTGGGCCACCGCGTTCGGGTCGTCCCGGCCGTCCGCGCCGGTCATCGCGCCGGTGTGGCTGGCCACCACATTGATCGTCCGGCCGGTGTCGCCGGCCAGCGTCAGGCTGGTGTCCTCGAACCCGAACGCCTGCGCCATCGACTTGATCTTTTCGGCGCCCAGCTTGACGCCGAGCTGGGCGAAGCCGGTGTTGCACGACTGGGTCAGCGCCTCGATGAGGGTGATCTGCGGGTCGGGGCAGATCGACGGGTGCGCGTTGTGGATCGTGAACCCGCCGCCCTGGATCGGCGTGTAGCTCGGGCCGGCCGGGATGGACGTCTGCGGGGTGAAGTCGCCCTCGGCCAGCGCGGTCGCCGAGATGATCACCTTCATCGTCGAGCCGGGCGGGTACGCGTCCTGGGCGGCCCGGTTCAGCAGCGGCTTGGCCGGGTCCTTGTTCAGCGCCTGGAACGCCTTCTGCGCGGCCGGCGTGTCGTGGGTGACGATCTGGTTCGGGTCGTAGCTCGGGGTCGTCGCCATCGCGAGGATCGCGCCGGTGGTCGGATCCAGCGCCACCACCGCGCCGTTCTTGGCGTTGGTGCCGTTGTTGACCAGCTCGTTGTACGCCTTCTCCTGGACGTTCTTGTCGATCGTCAGCAGGACGTTGCCGCCGCTGGTCTTGTTGCCGGTGAAGATGGCGCGCAGCCGCTCGCTGAACAGCGCGTCGGAGCGTCCGGACAGGAAGTCGTCCTCGGCCCGCTCGATGCCGGTGGCCAGCCCGTTGACCGGCTTGTACCCGACGATCGGCGCGAACGCGGCCGGGCTCACCGGGTACTGGCGCAGGTACTTGAGCTGGTCGTTGGTCTCGATGCTCTTGGCGACCGGTACCTGGTCGCGGCCGGCCACCACCGCGATCGTGCCGCGCTGGCGCTGGTACTCGGTGAGCTGGACCCGGCCGTTGTGCTCGTTGTTGCGGTAGGAGCCGGCCATGTAGGCCTGCACCCAGTTCAGGTTCAGGAAGAGCAGCCCGAACAGCACGAGCACGACCACGCCGACCCGGCGCAGGGGAGCATTCACGTGGCCTCCTCGCGTTCCTGCGAACGTTCCGGCTCCCGGTGCTTCGCCGGGCGACCCGGAACATTCGGTCGGAGGCCCCGTTCACGCCAGCTGCTGAGCCCATGGTTCGCTCGCTGAGGCTCACTCACCGCATGACCTCCGTCGCGAGACCGGCCAGTTTGACCGGTACGGCACCGGTGGCGGTACCCGCGCCGGCCGGGCGGCGGGACGCATCGGACACCCGCAACAGCAGCGCGATGAGCAGCCAGTTGGCCATCAGCGAGGACCCGCCGGCGGACAGGAACGGAGTGGTCTGCCCGGTCAGCGGGATCAACTTGGTCACCCCGCCGACGATGACAAACACCTGCAACGCCAGCGTGAAGGCCAGGCCGCCGGCCATCAGCTTGCCGAACGAGTCGCGTACCGCGATCGCCGCGCGCAGCCCGCGCTCGACGATGACGAGATAGATCATCAACAGCGCGGTGAGCCCGAACAGCCCGATCTCCTCGCCGATCCCGGCGAAGACGAAGTCGTTGTACACGGCCGGTACCTGGTCCGGGAAGCCGGCGCCCGGTCCCGAGCCGAACAGCCCGCCGGTACCGAGCCCGAGCAGCGACTGGACGAGCTGGTACCCGGACTTGTTGGGGTCGTCGAACGGGTGCAGCCAGACACCGACCCGGCCGTAGAAGTTGGCGAACGGACCGCCGACGGCCGCGCCCAGCAGGTATGCGATGAACGCGCCGCCGAAGAAGAGCAGCAGGCCGATGATCAGCCAGCTGACCCGTTCGGTGGCGATGTAGAGGGTCACCACGAACATGCCGAAGTAGAGCAGCGAGGTACCCAGGTCCTTCTCGAAGACCAGGACGAACAGGCTGACCCCCCAGACCAGCAGTACCGGCCCCAGGTCCCGGCCGCGCGGGTAGTCGATGCCGAGGAAGCGCCGGCTGGCCAGGGAGAGCACCTCGCGCTTGCGGACCAGGTAGTACGCGAAGAAGGACAGCACCAGGAGCTTGGCGAACTCACCGGGCTGGATCTGGAAGAAGCTACCGAAGCGGATCCACAGCTTGGCGCCGTTGACCTCGGACAGGCTGGCCGGCAGCACCGCCGGGATCATCATCAGCACCAGCCCGGCCAGGCCCAGCGTGTACGCGTAACGGGACAGGATGCGGTGATCGCGGACGATCAGCAGGAAGGCGGTTGCGACGACGATCGCCGCGATCGTCCAGATCAGCTGTTTGAACGCGATACCGCCGAAGTCCACGAAGTTCGGGTGCGGATCCAGGTCGGGCATCTTCGGGTCGAGGTCGATCCGCCGCAGGAAAACCAACCCGATCCCGTTGAGCAGCGCCACGGCCGGCAGGATCGCCGGATCGGCGTACGGGGTGAGGAACCGGACGGCCAGGTGCGCCGCCAGGAACACCAGCGTGAGCAGCAGCGGTGGGAGCCAGAACCGGTCCAGATGCCGGTTGACCCCGTACTCGACGGCGGCCGCGTAGGCGGTGACGATGCCCATCGCGAACAGCAGCAGGGCCAGCTCGGCGTTGCGCCGCGTGGGGACGTGCGAACCCGCCGGCACGCTTGAGGCGGGCGGCGAGGCGGGGGACGCGGCGGGCGCGGTCACGATCGGTGCGGATCCTTGCTGCGTACTAGCACGGGGTCAGATTGGGCGTCGGGGAACCGGTGGCCGAGGTGCCGCTGCCGGACCCGGCGCCCGACGGGATCGAGGCGGCGGGACTACTCGCGGTCGGGCTGCCCGACGTGCTCGGCGAACCGGACGGCGACGAGCTGGCACTGGGTGACGGGCTCTCTCCGGACGGGCTCGGTGAGCAGCTGGGATGGACCATGTTGCCGTTGGCCGGGCTGATCAGGTCCAGGTAGATCTTCTCGGCGTCGGACGCGCTATTGGCCGAAATGCCTTTGCGCACGCGGTCCTGGGCGACCTTGGTGAGCTGGTCGAGGGTCACCGACTCGGTGTGGTCGACGCGGGAGAGGTGCAGGCCGGCGATCTGGCCGGGCACGCCCTGGTACACCGCGAGGTTGCCGTCGGGCGTCGAGCCGACGTAGTACTGCCGCTGGCTCCACGACCACGCGTACCACAGGCCGCCGCCGACCACCGCCAGGAGCCCGAGGAGGAGCACCGCGGTGCGGACCGGGTGCCGGCGCGGCCGCTCGGTCGCCTCCTCGTCCGGCGGCTCCGGTACCGCCGCGCGCGGCGACTGTAACGCCGAGGCGCGCGAGGCTGGGGTGGACTCCTCGACCGCGGAGACCATCCCGCGGTCCCGGGCCGCCGCGCCGCCGACGATCGGGCGCTGCTCGACGATGTCCTGGTCGGTCACGTCGGCGACGATCACGGTCACGTTGTCCGGCCCGCCGCCGCGCAGCGCGAGCTGGACCAGCCGGTCGACGCACTGCACCGGGTCGACGTACTCCCGCAGGGTCTGCCCGATCGTCTCAGCGCTCACCACGCCGGACAGCCCGTCGCTGCAGATCAGGTACCGGTCGCCGGGCAGCGCCTGCCGGACCGAGTACTCCGGGTCGATGTCCCGGCCGTCGAGTGCTCGGGTCAGCAGCGAGCGCTGCGGGTGGCTGCTCGCCTCCTCCGCGCTGATCCGGCCCTCGTCGACGAGCATCTGCACGTAGGTGTCGTCCTTGGTCACCTGGACGAAGTCGGCCTCGCGCAGCAGGTACGCGCGCGAGTCGCCGACGTGCACCATGCCGAACTTGGTACCGGAGAACAGCATCGCGGTCAGCGTGGTACCCATGCCCTCCAGCGCCGGGTTGGCGTCGACCGCGTCGCGCAGCTGCTGGTTGGCCGTGTCCACGGCCGAGCGCAGGGCGTCGACCAGGGAATCGCCGGGCACGTCCTCGTCCAGCGGGGCCATCGCGGCGATGACCACGTTGCTGGCGACGTCGCCGGCCGCCATGCCGCCCATGCCGTCAGCGACGGCGAGCAGGCGCGGCCCGGCATAGACGGAGTCCTGGTTTCCGTCCCGGATCAGGCCGCGGTCGCTGCGGGCCGCGTAGCGCAGGGTCAGCGTCATGGGCGCAACTCGAGGGCCGTGCGGCCGATCCGGATCGGCACGCCGAGGGGTACGGGGGTGGGGCCGCTGACCTTGGAGCGGTCGAGATAGGTCCCGTTGGTGGAACCCATGTCCTCCAGGAGCCACTGTCCCGACCGGGGTACCAGCCGGGCATGCCGGGCGGACGCGTAGTCGTCCGTGATCACCAAGGTCGAGTCCTCCGCGCGGCCGATCGTGATGGGGTGCTCGCCCAACGTGATCTTGGTACCGGCGAGCGCGCCGGCCGTGACCACGAGCTGGTGGGCGGCACGGCCCTTCCTGACCTTAGCGGCCGCGGCCGCACCGGGCGCGACGGCACCGACCCCGCGGGGCGCGGCGACCAGCCGGGACCTGACGCCGGCGAAGAGATCCCGCCGGATCACGCCGACCACTGTGAATACGAAGATCCACAGCAGCACCAGGAACCCGATGCGCGCGACAGTGAGGACCAGTTCCTCGGGCAATGTCGTTAGCCGTCCACTCGGAACGTGAGGGTGGTTGTTCCGAGCTGAATCATGTCACCGGGGTTGAGCGCGACGGCAGACACCCGCTGCCCATTGACCATCGTCCCGTTGGTGGAGCCCAGGTCGGTGAGGACGACCTGCGCGCCGTCGTAGTCCAGCCGGGCGTGCCGCCGGGAGATGCCGACGTCGGGCAGGCGCAGGTTGGCCTGGTCGCCGCGGCCGATCACCGTCGAGCCGATCGACAGCGGGTAGGTCCGGCCGTCGTTGGCGACCAGCCGGACGCCGCGGGCGCCGCCGGGCGGGCCGCTGACCGGGCGGCCGGGCGGCGGCTGCTGTTGCTGGTACCCCCCGGGTGCGGGCTGCTCGTACGGCGGGTATGCAGGTGGCGGCGGCTGCTCGTAGGAGGGTACGGGCGCCACGTCTCCGCCGGTGTAGACCTCGGCGGTGACCCGGAACATGCCGGTGTCCAGCCCGTCGCCGCGCTCGATCTCGACGATCACGTCGCCGTACACCGTCCAGCCCTGTTCGCCGATGAACTCCGCCTGCGACTGGGCCAGCTCCTGGGCCAGTGCGGCGGCGTACGGCGCCAGCCGGCTGTGGTCGTACGGCGACAGGTCGATCACGTAGCGGTTGGGGACCAGGGTCCGGCCGCCTGCCAAGATCGCCTTGTGCGCCTCCGCCTCCCGCTGCATGGCGTTGAGGATCTCCACCGGGTGGACGACCCCCTTGAAGACCTTCGCGAAGGCCCCCTCGACCAGGCCTTCCAGCCGCTTCTCAAAGCGCTGAAGCACACTCACCGGCTCCTCCTCTGGTTCCGAGACAGATGGTATCCGTACGCCGCACACCCGCACGCGCACCGATCGGCCGGACTCGTGCTAGTCTTCCCCTCGCTCGCAGAGCATTCCACCCTCGGGGAAGTGGCGGAATGGCAGACGCGCACGGTTCAGGTCCGTGTGCCCGAAAGGGCGTGAGGGTTCAACTCCCTCCTTCCCCACCATCATCGAAGGCCCGGTAGATCAGCCGGGCCCTTTTGCATGATCAGGACAACGCCGGTTCACGATTTGGCGACACGCCGGTGCGCCCGTGCGCGCCCGTAATCTGTGGCCGCCAGGATAGAGCCCGCCACCGACGGAGTGACCGAGGAGACCCCGTGCCGCTGCCCGCTCTGCGCCGTGTCCGCTGGGCCGTTCGCGCCACCTTGACCCTGGGCGTCGCCGCGTCGGTCGCGGCGAACATCCTGCACGCCCGGCCGAACCCGATCAGCCAGGCCATCGCCGCCTGGCCGCCGCTGGCCCTCCTGCTGACCGTCGAGCTGATCTCGCGGGTACCCATGCACCGGCGCCTGCTCGCGGCGGCCCGGCTGGGCGCCACGGCCGGGATCGCCGCGATCGCCGCGTGGGTCTCCTACTGGCACATGGCCGGCGTGGCCGCGCGGTACGGGGAGAGCACCAGCTCGGCCTACCTGCTGCCGCTCTCGGTCGACGGGCTGATCGTGGTGGGCTCGGTCAGCCTGGTCGAGCTGGCCGGCCGGATCCGCGGCATCGAGGAGACGGCGCGCGCCGGGGCCGAGCAGGCGACTCCCGTCGAGGTACCGGCGGCCGCCGTCGAGGTACCGGCGGCCGCACCGAACGGGCGGCGGCCGGCGGCCAGGGCCACGAAAGCGGCCGGGACGGCCGCCGCCGGGAAGGCACCCGCGAAGGCCGCGCCCCGCCAGCGCCGCCCCGCCGCCGAGACGGCCGCGCTCGCCGAGGCGATCGAGGCCACCCAGCCGGACATCAGCAAGTCGGAGCTGGCCCGGCAGCTCGGCATCAGCGTCGGGCGGCTGGCCAGCGTGCGCCGGGAGACGCGGGAGCTGCAACGCGTGGCGGCGTGACCCGCGACGGGCGGGGCTATGCTCCACTGAACCCGCGTACCGTCGAGCACCGAGGAGTACTTCAGCGTGACTGTCGTGATCGTGACCGGCTCGGCCGGGCTGATCGGTTCCGAGGCGGTGCGCCACTTCGCCGGGCTCGGGCTCGACGTCGTCGGCATCGACAACGACATGCGCGCCCAGTTCTTCGGGCCGGAGGCGTCCACGGCGTGGAACGTGCGGCGGCTGACCAGCGACCTCGGCACCCGGTACACCCACAGCGACGCCGACATCCGCGACCGGGACGCGCTGGCGCGGATCTTCACCCGCTACGGCCGCGATGTCGCGCTGGTCATCCACACCGCCGCACAGCCCTCACACGACTGGGCGGTGCGGGACCCCTACACCGACTTCGACGTCAACGCGGTCGGCACCCTCAACGTGCTGCAGAACGTGCGCGAGCACTGCATCGAGGCGCCGGTCATCCACTGCTCCACCAACAAGGTGTACGGCGACCGGCCCAACTCGCTGCCGCTGGTCGAGCTGGAGACGCGCTGGGAGATCGAGCCGGGCCACCCGTACGAGCAGGGCATCGGCGAGGACATGCCGATCGACCACTGCCTGCACTCGGTCTTCGGCGCCTCGAAGGTGGCCGCGGACGTGATGGTGCAGGAGTACGGGCGCTACTTCGGGATGCGTACCGCGTGCTTCCGCGGCGGTACCCTGACCGGCCCGGCCCACGCGGCGACCGAACTGCACGGCTTCCTCGGGTACGTGACGCGGTGCAACATGGAACGCCGCACATACAAGATCTTCGGGTACAAGGGCAAGATGGTCCGCGACGCGATCCACAGCCACGACGTGGTGGCCGCGTTCGAGGCGTTCTTCCGGGTGCCGCGCCAGGCGGCCGTCTACAACCTCGGCGGCGGGCGGCACTCGAACTGCTCGCACCTGGAGGCGTTCGCGCTGGCCGAGAAGATCACCGGTACCGAGATGGTCACCGAGTACCACGAGGCCAACCGGATCGGCGACCACCAGTGGTACATCGGCTCGAACGCCGCCTTCCAGCGCGACTACCCGGACTGGGAGCAGGTCTACGACATGCCGATGATCATGCAGGAGATCTACGACGCGAACGTGGACCGCTGGGTGCCCGGCACATGAAACACAGTGTCCTGGGTGTCCTCGTCGACGCGACCGACTACGACCGGGCGACGTCGGCCGTACTCGAGGCGGCCCGCGACGGCCGGCCGTTCGCGCTGACCGCGCTCGCCGTACACGGGGTCATGACCGGGGTGCAGGACCGGGCGCACGGCGCCCGGCTGAACTCCTTCGACCTGGTGACGCCCGACGGGCAGCCGGTCCGCTGGGCGCTCAACTCGCTGTATGGCGCGGCGCTGACCGACCGGGTCTACGGGCCGACGCTGACGCTGCGGGTCCTTTCCCGAGCGGCCGCCGAGGGGCTGCCGGTCTACCTCTACGGCTCCACGGACGAGACGCTTGATCGGCTGGTACCGCGCCTGCAGGAGATGTTCCCGGCGCTGAAGATCGCCGGGCGGGAGCCGTCGAAGTTCCGCACCGCGCGCCCGGGCGAGGACGCCGGGATCGCTGAGCGGATCAAGGCGTCCGGGGCGCGGATCCTGCTGGTCGGGCTGGGCTGCCCGCGCCAGGAGGTGTTCGCCCACGCGCTGCGTCCGCTGCTGCCGATGCCGGTACTCGCGGTCGGCGCAGCGTTCGACTACCACGCCGGCTCGCTGCGCAAGCCGCCGGAGTGGATGCAGCGGTACGGGCTGGAGTGGCTGTGGCGGCTCGGGCTGGAGCCGGGCCGGCTCTGGAAGCGGTACCTGCTGCTGAACCCGGCCTACCTCGCGCGGCTCGGGGCGCAGAAGACCGGTTTGTGGAAGGCGGCCCCGCCCAGCCCGACCCGGGAGCCGGCGAGGGCCATCCCGGTCTGACTCACTTGAAGTGGGACAGGTCGACCCGGCGGCCCACGCCGTGGCGGCGCAGGGCGACCTCGGCCGGGATCAGCATGAGCGCCATCGGGACGGCCAGGTACCAGGTGCCGGCCAGAGTCAGCGCGGCGACGTCGAGCAGGATGCCTATGGCGTACAGGAAGATCAGCGGTACCGCCCACCGGGTACCCCGGGACTGCCGGTTGATCGCGGCGAGCAGGCCGAACGCGCCGGTCGACATCGCGAGCGTGCCCGCGCCGCAGATCAGGAAGATGACAATCTCGCGCGTACTCATCGGCGCTCCTTCCGCGGGCGGGCAACGCCCGCCAGGCTAAAACGGGGCAAGGTCATCGACATCCACCGATCAGCCGGGGATCGGAGCCAAACCGGCGAGCCGCTGCTTGGTACCGCCGTCGCACAGCGCCCCGGCGAGCCCCGCGGCATACGCGTCGACCGCACTCACCCCGAGCCCAGCCGCGATCTCGTATTCGCGGCCGAGGTCGGTACCGAACATGGCCGGGTCGTCGGTGTTGATCGAGCAGCGGACCCCGGCCGCGTGCAGGGCCGGCAGCGGGTGCATGGCGAGGTCGGGTACCAGCCCTGTGCGTAGGTTCGAGGTCGGGCACACGTCCAGCACGATGCCCCGCTCGGCGAGCTCAGCCAGCAGTTCGGCGGACTCGACCGCGCGGATGCCGTGCCGGATCCGGTCCGCGCCGAGGTCGAGCGCCTCGCGTACCGACGCCGGACCGGCCGCCTCGCCCGCGTGCGGCACGAAGCCCAGCCCGCCGTCACGGGCAATCTGCACGGCGCGGGCGTACGGCGCCAGCGGGTACCCCGGCTCGTACCCGCCGATACCCAGCCCGACCACGCCCCGGTCGCGGTACCGCGCGCAGACCCGGGCGCACTCCTCGGCCAGGTCGACCGGGCAGCCGTTGCGGTACAGGTCGGGCGTGAACCGGACGGTCACCCCGAACCGCTGCGCCGCCTCGACACCGCCCTCGGTGTACCCGGTGAAGATCTCGTCCCAGTCCAGCCCGCCGATCAGTACCCGTTCCGCCGGCGAGAAGATGCCCTCCAGGTAGACCGCGCCGAATCCGGCCGCCTCCTCGGCGTAGTCGACGACGACCTGCCGGAAGTCGTCGGCGGTGCGCAGGCAGTTGGTGGTCATCACCCAGGTGTCGATGAAGTGCCGGAAGTCGCGGAACTCGTACAGCCGGGTGAGCCCCTCGACCGTGTCCGCGGGCAGGCCCATGCCGTTGCGCCGGGCGATGTCCAGGAGCGTGGTGGGCCGGATGGACCCTTCGAGATGGACATGCAGCTCGATTTTCGGCGCAACCATGCCGCCCAGCTTGGCAGAAGTCTCAGCGGTGCGGGTTCCCGTGCTGGACGTAGAGCAGCTCCAGGATCGAGCGGGCCGCCTCGAACCAGCGGTCCAGCCACTCCGGCGGCGGCATCGCGCCCTTGGGCGGCAGCTCCAGGAGCAGGCCGCGCAGCAGCGGGTGGTCGGCCAGCGTCCCGGACGGCGAGTCGAGCCAGCCCGACGGCGGGTAGACCGGCTCGGCGAGGGAGTCCAGGTCGGACAGCGACATCGCGGGTACCGGCGCGTCCAGTACCGATCCGACCGGCCCGTTCACGCCGTTGCGCGGGGCGAGGTCGGCGCCCGGGTCGCCGGGTATGCCACCCGGCTCGCGCCGGCCGCCGGCCCGGTAGCCGAGTTGCCCGGCGAACCGGTCGTCCGCCGCGACCGGCATGTTGTTCGCGTTTTCGGGGCCGTTCTTCATGATATCGCCCTTACTCCTCGTTACGGCGGGTTGATCCGGCTAAGCGGCAACCGTCTGGTACAACGAGGCTGTGTCGGGCGGGCGACGGTGGCGAGCGGCTGGGCTGTGCCAGCACTGCGGCCGGCCGCCCTACCCGGACGGCAGCCCGCCCGCCGAGCCGGCCGTCGACGACGAGGAACGCGAGCTCTGGACGCTGGTCGACGAGGCCGAGCAGATCCGGTCAGCGGCGCCGCCAGCGGTGGCCCGTACCGACCTGATCACCGCGCGGGACGCCGCGCTGCGCGCGCTCGCCCGGTGCGAGCGGATCGCCCACCAGGTGGCGCTGGTCGAGGAGGCGCTGCGCCGCCCGGCATCCTGGCTGCACCCGGTACAGCGGCTGCGGCTGGTCGGGCAGGTGCGGGCGCGGCGGGAAGCGGAGGAAGCGGCCCGGGAGCTGGCCGGGCAGGCGCAGGCCCGCTTCGCGCAGTTGCGCCGGGCGGCCGCCGCGCGGCGCGACTACCTGGCCGCGCACGGGTCGACGCTGGCCGCGGGGCGGGCCGCCCGCGCCGAACTCGACCGGCGGATCGACGAACTGATCGACGGGTACGCGCGGATGCCGCATCCACCCGCGTGGTTCACCTTCGGACTGGGGTACCCACCGCGGCCGGGCGAGCAGGCCGAATGGCTGCACCGGGCGCGGGAGGAGATCGCGCGGCGCCGACGGTACGGGGCCGGCGCGCCGCAGCGGACCGACCCCGTCGTCGACTGACCGCTACAGATCGAACTCGCCGTCCTTGGCCCCGCCGACGAACGCGTCCCACTCCGCCTGGGTGAACAGGAGTACCGGCCCCTCGGGGTGCTTCGAGTCGCGCACCGCGATCGCGGCGTCGACGAACGCGACCTCGACGCAGTTGTCCGAGTACGGCCCGCTGGCCGAGCTCTTGCGCCACACTGCCTGGCTCAGGTCGACCCGGAGTCCCTTGGCCTGCGCAACAACTTCCATCTACAACTCCTTAACCCGTGCGGCGACGAACGCGACCGACTTGTCGGGGGGAAGTGCGCTCGCCCGCAAATGATCGAAAATGAAGTGGTACCGCCGCAGCTCCTCGTCCTTTTCCAGGAACAGGCCGCCAGCTGCGTTCTCGGCGAACACCAGGTCGGGATCGGCCGGCTCCTCGTAGCCGAGGATCGCGAACGATCCGTCCATCCCGGCGTGCGCGCCGATCGCGAACGGTAGCACCTGCAAAGTCATATTCGGCAGACCCGCGATCATCACAAGATGATCAAGTTGCTGCCGCATCACCGCGGGCCCGCCCACCAGCCGGTGGAAGATCGCCTCGTCGAGCACCACCCACAAATGGAGTGGATCGTCCTGAGTTAACAACGACTGGCGCTCCATCCGGACATGCACCCGCCGGTCGAGTTCTGCGGCGCTGATGTCCGGCCGGCCCTTCACGATCATCGTCCGGGCATAGTGCTCGATCTGGAGCAGACCCGGTACCACCTGCCCCTCGTACGCGCGGATCTCCGACGCGGCGGCCTCCAGCCCGACGTAGGCACTGGTCAGTACCGTGCCGTACAGGTGCCACCAGCCCTTCAGCCGGGCCTCGCGGGCGACCTGGACCAGGTCGTCGGCCGCCAACCCGTCCACGCCGTACACCGCGAGCATGTCCCGCACGTCGCGCGGCGTCGCCCCGGTGTGCCCGGTCTCGATCCGGGAGATCTTGGAAGACGAGCACTCCAGCCGGCCGGCGACGACGTCGATCGTGATGCCGGCCGACTCCCGCAGCCGCCGCAGTTCCAGGCCCAGCCGGCGACGGCGCACGGTCGGGCTGCGCCGGACGGTCACCGGTCACCTCCCGCCGTGGAACGCCGTCGGCTCAGAACAGGGTTAAGTGTGATGGAATTGGCTCAAGTGTGCCGCTCGGGCCGACACGCCGGCAAGAAGCGCCGAATCTGACAGCGCTCAGATGGGTGAAACAGTACTGGTGCAACTTGCATTGATCATGATGGTCGTGCACGCTTTCCGTAGGGCATGCGTCACGGATCGTTTACCAACAACGTGAAGCGTGGCCCGTTGTTGCATTTGTCGGGGGACTGGCAGGAAACGGGAGTTGATGTGTTACCGCGGTCCGGTGACGTCCTGCGCGTGACCCGTGCGGCCAGCGTGCAGTTCACCAACCCGATGCTGTTCCGGGTCATCCGGGTACACGACTGGTCCACCTACAACGGGTGGGCGTGGCTCGACGGGTACGAACTCAACGGCGCCGGGGACGCGGTCGAGCGCCGGTCCATCTTCGTCCAGCTCGACGGCTTGCAGCAGGCGCAGGTGGGACAGCCGCCCAACCGGTACCGGGCGCCGGTACCGCGCAACCGGGTACCCACCCGCGGCCGCTGACGGTCATCTCGCTGACGGCGAGGCCGACGACGGCGCCGGCGAACTCGGCGGCGGGGTCGCCACGAAGAGCGTGACGTCCGTGCCCGCCGGCACGCGGCTGTTCGCGGCCGGGTCGGTTTCGATCACCGTACCCGCCGGGAACGCGTCGCTGACCCGCGTGACGACCTTCCAGTCGAGGCCCTGACTCTGCAGGATCTGCTCCGCGTCGGTGAGGGCGACGCCGCGCAGCGACGGTACGGTCACCATGGTCACCGTCGGGGTGGGCGACGTGCTCACACTCGGCGTCGGGCTCGGCGAGGCCGACGTCGCCGCGCTGCTCGGCGTGGTTGACGGCGACGGCCCGGTACCCGTCTTGCTGCGCGTCGCCACCCAGAGGCCGAGCGCGATCAGGCCGACGAGGAGCAGGATCGCCAGGCCGATGAGGATCGGCGCCCACCACGTACGCGGCGGCTGGTCGGGTACCCACTGCTGTTCCGGCGCCGGCTGGCGCGGACCGCCCACCGGCACGCCGGCCCGAGCCGCCCACCGGGCCGGCGCCTGCTCCGGGCCGACCGCCGGCGGCATGACCGACGTGTTGTCGGTCGGCGGGCGGTCGAACCGCTCGGTCTCCGCGCCCGGCCGCGGCTCGCCGTCCGCCGGCGGCTGCTCCTCGGTGGGTCGGTCATCGGCCACGCGTCCATATCATCATGACCAAGCTCGCCGGTTGGCGGAGTGCCCCCGCCGGACGCCAGCCGCTATCCTCCCGGCATGGCAACACGTGGCTGGGGAGGATCGATCGCGCTCGCGATCGGCGTCGGCGCGGGCGCCGCCGCCGCGCAGCTCGGGGTTGCCTACGGGCTGGGCATCATGAGCTGGCCGGCGGCCACCGACGCGGCCGGCGAGCGGGCCTGGCTGTCCAGCCTCGCCTGGACGACCTGGATCGCCGCCGCCGCCACCGTCCTCGGCACGGTCGTCGCCGACCGGCTCTCCGCGGGACAGCCCGGCGCCGCGCCGCCACGGCGACGGGCCGGCCCGAGCGGCCGGCTACCGGCCGGGCCGATGGCGACCATGGTGTGGCGCCTGGTGCTCGCGCTGACCGCGGCCGTGGGTGGGCTGTTGACCGTCGCGCTGGTCGCGGTACCGGCCCGGGCGGCCCACCGGCCGGGCGCAGTCGCCCCGCAGATGGTCGCCGGCGGCTACGCCGCGGTCGGCGTCGTGGTGGGGGTACTGGTCGCCGTCGCCGCGCTGTCCGCCCGCGCGGTCGCGGCGAACACGGTACTGACCACGGCCTACGTGTGGCTGCTCGCGATCGGTTCGGTCATCTTCGGGTTCGCCGCCCATCGCGAACTGTCCACCGCACAGCTCGCCGTGTGGCACTTCGGCGGCGTGCACTTCCTCCGCCAGACGTACTCGCTACCCGGTGCCGCGCTGATGATCGGCGCAGCGCTGGTCATCGGCGTACTGGCCGCGTTGCCGGCGATCCGGCGCGGCGACAACCCGGTCGGGGTGGCGATCTCCGGCGCCCTCGGCCCGCTGCTCGTCTCCTCCGCCTACTTCCTCGCCGCGCCGCGCCTGGCCGGCGTCGAGTCCGACGAGCAACTGTCGGCGTACCTGATCGCGCCGTACGCGGCGCTGGCCGGCCTGCTCGGCTCCGTCCTGCTCGTCGGGTTCGCCGCGCAACGCAACCAGCGCCTGGCCGCGGTGGCTGCCGCCGCGCCACCGGCGGCCGAGGTACCCGCTCAGGCCGCGCCGGCGCATGAGTCGCTTCCCGAGGACGCCTACGCGCCGGCCCGCGCCTACGAGCCGTCGGAGGAGGCGGCACTCGTCGCGAACCCGGGTCCCGCGCCGCTCTGGCCGACCCAGCCCGAGCCTTCCGAAGAGGCCACCGAGGCGCGCCCCGCGCCCAAGGGCTTCGTCAGGAAGCTCGGCCGTCGCTAGCCTAGCCGGACCTGCGCCGTTGCGTTTTTTGGGTTTAGCTCGCATCCTGGATGTGTGCGAAAAGACCACGACATATTGCTCACGACCGGTGAGGCGGCTCGGTTCCTCCGGTCGTCCCGCCAGCACGTCGTCGATCTGTGTGAGCGGGGACTGCTGCCATACGTCAAGGTGGGTGCACACCGGCGGGTGTGGCGTGCTGACATCGAAGCGATGCTCGCTCCGGAGCTGACCCGGGACCAGACAAAGGCGTTGTGGCTGCACCGAGCGGTGGCCGGTCGGCTGGTGGCCGACCCGGATGCGGTACTGACCAAGGCGAGAGCCAACCTCGGCCGCCTACGCCGGATCCATCCCGATGGCATGGCGGCGGTGTGGCTCAACCGCTGGCAGGCCGCACTCGATGAGGGCACTGAAGCTGTTCTTGAGGTACTGACTTCGCGGGCGCCCCACGCCGTGGAGCTCCGGCAGAACTCGCCCTTCGCTGGGGTGCTGACCGAGACTGAGCGCCACGCGGTACTCGCTGCCTTCGCCGCATCGTGGCAGAGAGATCGTTCCGCGTGAGGCGTGCGCAGCTGGAGCATGTACTTCGGGCGGCGTCGCAGATCGCGGACGACCCGAACGTGCTCGTCATCGGTAGCCAGTCGGTCCTCGGGGCGATCCCCGAGGACCGCCTACCGCTGGCGGCGACCGCATCGATCGACAGCGAGCACCGCGCCAGGCCGCGGCTATCTGCTTGATCCCCACGACTGCGTGGTATCGAAACTGGTCGCCGGTCGGGAGAAGGACTACGCGTTCGCGCGGTGCGGCAACGGCTGCGTGACTGGGTCTCGAGCCAGAGCGGCTGATCAGCCCAGTGGCCAGGTGTGGATGGGCTCGTTGCACGGGGCGAGTTCGGCGTACCGGCGCAGCATCTCGCGCAGTGCGGCCGGCCGGTCCAGGCCCTTGCTCTCCAGTACGTCGATGGTGTCGGTCTGCCAGCTGGCGCCGTTGCGCCCGGTCAGGCAGCGCTGTTCGACCACGCCGAGCAGCCGGTCGCGCAGCCCCGGATCCACCCCGAACGAATCCAGCCCGTCGTGCGCCCAGGGCAGCAGCCGCTCCAGTACCAGGTCGGTGGCGCGTAACTCGCCCAGGCGCGGCCAGTAGACCGACGCCTCGAGCCCGTCGCGAGCGGAGACGTGGAAGTTCTCCTCCGCCTGGCTGAACGTGAGCTGGGTCCACACTGGACGGTCGGCCTCGGCCAGGGACCGGACCAGCCCGAAGTAGAACGCCGCGTTGGCGAGCAGGTCCACCACGGTCGGGCCGGCCGGCAGGACCCGGTTCTCCACGCGCAGGTGTGGCCGGCCGTTCATGATGTCGTAGACCGGGCGGTTCCAGCGGTAGATGGTGCCGTTGTGCAGCCGCAGCTCGGCCAGCCGGGGTACCCCGCCGGTGTGGATCACCTCGACCGGGTCCTCGTCGTCGGTGATCGGCAGCAGCGGCGGGAAGTACCGCACGTTCTCCTCGAACAGGTCGAAGATCGAGGTGATCCAGCGCTCCCCGAACCACACCCGCGGCCGCACCCCCTGCGCCTTCAGCTCATCCGGCCGGGTATCGGTGGCCTGCTCGAACAGCGCGATCCGGGTCTCCGCCCACAGGCGCTTGCCGAACAGATACGGCGAGTTGGCGCCGATCGCGACCTGCGGCCCGGCGATGGCCTGGGAGGCGTTCCAGTTGTTCGCGAAGTCCTCGGGCGCGACCTGCAGGTGGAACTGGGTGCTGGTACAGGCCGCCTCAGGCGCGATCGAATCGGTGTGCGACTGCAGCCATTCGACCCCGCGGATGTCCAGCGTGAGGTCCTCGCCCCGGGCGGCGACGATCTGCTCGTTGAGCACCCGGTACCGCGGATCCGGCGACAGGTTCTCCAGGATCGCGTGCCGCTGGGTCAGCGTCGGCAGGATCCCGATCGTGACCAGCCGCGCCTGTACCTCCTTGGCCCGCTCATCCGCGCGTGCCAGGCTGGTCAGCAGGTCGTTCTCGTAGTCCTCGAAGCCGTGCTCGGCGATCAGCCGGGGCTTGAGGTTGATCTCCAGGTTGAACTGGCCCAGCTCGGTCTGGAACGACGGATCGGCCAGGTCGGCCAGGATCTGGGCATTGCTCATGGCCGGCCCGCCCTCGGCGTCGATGAGGTTGAGCTCCAGTTCCAGCCCGGTCATCGGCCGGTCCGCATCGAACCGGAAGTCGTTGAGCATCAACGCGAACACGTCCAGGCAGCGACGCACCTTCTGGCGGTACCGCGTCCGGTCTTCCCGGGTGAACGTCGAGCGGGACACGTCTTTGCCCATGGGCCCTTCCCGTTCGAGGCTCGGGGGAGTCTGGTCCCCAACGTTATGAGTGTGTCAGCGTCGAGGCTAGGGACAAAACCGGCGGGTTATCAGCGCAACGTGAGTAGATCTGTGCGGAAAGGTACGAACGAACGCTGGCTGGCAGCCGCTCCGACACGCTACGCGGCTGGCGAGGCCCCGGTCGGACGACCCGGGCCTCGGCTATCGGTCGATGTCACTCCGCTTGGCGGATGGCCTCCCCCTCGATCTCGATCTTGACCTTCTTGCCGACCATCACACCGCCGGTCTCCAGCGCCACGTTCCAGGTGATCCCGAACGCCTCACGGTCGAGCTCGGTGCTCGCGCTGAACCCGAACACGTCCTGCCCGTACGGGCTGCGGCCGACGCCCTCCAGCTCGACCTCCAGCTCCACCGGTACGGTGACGCCCTTGATGGTCAGCTCGCCGGTGAGCACGAACTCGTTGCCGTCGAAGGACTTCACGCCGGTGCTGCGGTACTCCAGCGTGGGGAACTTCTCCACGTCGAGGAAGTCCGGGCTCTTCAGGTGCCCGTCGCGCTGCTCCTGGCCGGTGCCGATGCTGGCGGCCTGGATGGTCGCGGTCACCGACGACTGCAGCGGGTCCTCGCCGACCAGGATGGTGGCGGTCGCGTCAGCGAACTGGCCGCGGACCTTGCCGACCATCAGGTGCCGGGCAACGAACCCGACCCGCTTGTGGTTGGCGTCGAGGAGGTAGGTACCGGCAACCGGGATCTCGGTCCCGTTGTAGCTGCGCGCCGCGACCGTCTTGGTCTCGCTCATCGAACCCTCCCAGGGTATTTGTTTGACTGTTCAACAATAGACTGGGCAAATATCATCTCGTCAAGTACTGGTACAGTGGTGTAATGCACAGCGACCTGGTGAACGACGAGCGGCTCACGGCGATGGGCCTCTTCGCCGAGGCCTACGCCGGGTTGGCCACGCGGTTCGCTGCGCAGTTCGCCGAGCACCAGCTCGCTCCGATCGAGTTCGAGGTACTGATCCGGCTCGCCCGCTCGCCCGGCGGCCAGCTGCGGATGACCGACCTGTCCACCCAGACCACGCTCACCACCAGCGGCGTGACCCGGGTCGTCGACCGGCTCGAACGCGACGGTCTGGTGTGCCGGGAGGCCTGCCCGAGCGACCGGCGCAGCTGGTACGCGGTGATCACGGCCGCCGGCCGGAAGCGGCTGGACAGCGTGCTGCCCAGGCACCTCGCGCTGATCGAGGAGTGGTTCATCGGCCGGCTCCACCCCGAACAGCTCGACACGGTGCTCGGCGCGCTGCGGACGGTCCGCGACGCGGTCCGACCTGACGCGGCGGCCGGCAGTGTCCTACCGTCCAGTGGGTGAAGTACGGATTCGTCCTCCCCTGGGGTGACGCGCGCACCGCGGCCGACCTGGCCGCCCTCGCCGAGGAGCACGGCTGGGACGGCTTCTTCGTCTGGGAACCGGTCTGGGGCGTGGACGCCTGGGTGGCGCTGGCCGCCGCCGCGATGACGACCTCCCGGATCCGCCTCGGCACCATGCTCACCCCGCTGCCCCGGCGCCGGCCGTGGGACCTGGCCGGACAGGCGGCCACGCTGGACAACCTGTCCGGTGGCCGGGTGATCCTGTCCGTCGGGCTCGGCGCCGCGCACGCGGGCTGGCTGGCCTTCGAACCCGACCCCGGGCGCCGGATCCGGGCCCAACTGCTCGACGAAGGGCTCGACGTGCTGACCGGGCTGTGGGCCGGGCAGCCCTTCGAGTACGAAGGGCGGCATTACCGGATCACCCCGAGCGACTTCATGCCACCGCCACCGCCGGTCCAGCGGCCGCGCATCCCGATCTGGGTGGTCGGCGGATGGCCGGCACGGCGGTCGATGGCACGGGCCGCCCGGTACGACGGGTGGCTGCCCAACGTCGTGGACAGGGGCGCAGCCGGTCCGGCCACCCCGGAGCACATCCGGGCGGGCGTGCGGTGGATTCACGACTTCCGCACGATGGAAGGGCTGCCGCTCGCCGGCTACGACGTGATCTGCGAGGGTACGACGCCGGTCGATCCGGCGGCCGGTGCCGAGATCGTCCGGCCGTGGCAGGACGCCGGGGCCACCTGGTGGATCGAAGCCGACTGGTCAGTGGCCCGGGAGGCGGTCCGCGACTATGCGGCGGAGCGGCTCGCCGCCGGCCCACCCGCCGTGGGGTAACCGGCAGGAGTACCGGCAGAACCGGCCCAGATTGCTGACATACCCGACGTCTCCCGGCGGGTCGGTTGGTGGCGCCGGACTAATCTGCCACGGGTGGGGAGGCCCCCGGCAACGGGGAGCGTACGGGCGGAGCTGGTGGGGTGGCTACGGGGGACTTCGCCCGTACGAGGGGACGCATGCCCTCGTGGCGGCCATCGGGTCCGCCGCCACGAGGGCAATTGCGTCTCAGCGCCCTAGCGCCGCCCGCTCGGCGGGTAGCAGCCGGATCCGGCTCCGGCGGCACAGCTCGTCAAGTTCCTCGAGCAGCTTCGTGCGGCGGTCCGCATCGTCGGTACTGGCCGCGGCACCGACCAGCGCCTCGACGACGTCGCGCATGTCGTGCTGGCCGTTGAGCGCCTCGGCCGCCGCCAGGAACCGCTCCACCGCCGTCGGCCGGTCGCCGACCGCGCGGGCCAGGTAGGCCTCGATCAGGGCCACCATCCCGTCGTCGGTGAACTCCGCCAGTACCCCTTCGGCTTCCGCGACCCGCCCGGACTGGGCGAGGGCGAGCCCGACGGTCGCGAGGGCGCGCCGGCGGTGGCCCGGGTCGCCCAGCTCCTCCAGCTGAGCGATGGCGCGGCGGGCGCCGGCGACCGCATCGGCGTACCGCCCGTCCAGCCGGGCCACCTCGGCGAGGTTGGCATGGGCCAGGGCGCGCAGCCGGTCCTCGCCGACCTCGCTGGCCAGGCGCTGGACGGCGGTGAGCCGGCGCCGGGCGGCCACCAGGTTGCCCAGGCGGATCTCGTGCCAGGTCAGGTTGTTCTGCGCGACGAGCACGTCGCGGGTACGCCCGAACCGGGTGGCCAGCGTGAGCACCGTCGTACCGTGCCGCCGGGCCGCTTCCGGGTCGCCGGCCGCCTGGTACAGCACGCAGAGCTGGGTACGGGCGGCGAGCTGGCCGGCGATGTCGTCGCACCGGTTGAAGGTGGTCAGCGCGGCCTCGACCTCGGGCAGCTCGGCCAGCCCGTCGCCGTGCTCGGCCGCCAGCTGGGCGACGCCGAGCTGCGCCCACGCGCGTACCGTCGGCTCCGCGTCCGCGGTCCGCAGGTCGTCCAGGAGCCGGCGCAGGCACTCCCGGCCCTCCCGGTCGTGGCCGCGGAACCGCCACCAGCGCGGCAGCGCGGCGGCCAGCCGCAGCCCGAGCTTCGGGTCGTGCTCGGCCGACCAGACCAGCGCGGCCCGCAGGTCGCTGGCCACGTCGGTGAGCCGGTCCACGGCGGAGAGCAGGGTCCGGCCGACCAGGTCGGCGGAGATCCGGGCGGCGTACCGGGCGAACACCTCGGCATGCCGGCGGGCCGCCTCGGGCGCCTCGCCCTCCCGCTGCGCCTGCTCCCGCCCGAAGTCGCGCACCATGTCCAGCAACCGGAACCGGGCGGCACCGGTACTGCGGACGTTCACCAGCCCGAGGCCGGTGAGCCGGTCGAGGAGCACCACGATGTCCGGTGCGCCGCCCGGGCGGTCGGCCAGCAGTGGCTCGGCCAGCTCCACCGACCATCGGTAGCAGAACTGGGCGAGGCGGCGCAGCGCCCACCGCTCCGCGGGTTCCAGCAGGCGGTAGCTGGCCGCGATCGCGTCGCGCAGCGTCATCGCCTCGCCGGCTTCGTTGCCGCCGCCGAGGTCGAGTACCCGGTCGCCGTACCGGTCGAGGATCTCGGGTACCGCGAGGATCCGGCCCCGGGCGGCGGCCAGTTCGAGGGCGAGCGGGAGCCCGCCCAGCCGCCGGACCAGCTCCGCGACTGCCGGCGCGTCGTCCGGCCCGAGTTCGGCGCCGCGCACCGCGCGCAGCCGGTGGAGGAAGAGCTGCGCGGCCGGGTACCGGGCGATCACGGGCAGGTCGACGACACCGGTCGGCGGCGTCTCCAGCGGCCCGACCGGCCAGACATATTCGCCGGGGATCCGGGTCGGGTGGCGCCCGGTCGCGATCACCCGCAGCGACGGGATCGCGCCCTGAAGCCAGCGCAACGCCCCGGAAGCCGCGTCGGCAGCCCGCTCGACGGCGTCGACCAGCAGCAGCGCGGGCCGGCCCGCCAGCCGCGCCGGCAGGTCGCGGATCCGCGGCGCGTCGAACATCGTCGCGACCGTGGCCAGGATGTCTGCCTCGGTGGACACCTCGCTGACGGCGACCCCGGCCACGCCACCGGGGTGCCGCGGCGCGGCCAGGTACGAGGCGGTCCAGCCGAGGCTCGTCTTGCCGACCCCGGCGACACCGACCAGGGTCACCAGCGCGGCGTGCCGCAGCGCCGCGTCGAGGCTGGCCAGCTCGGCGTCCCGGCCGATCAGCATCGGCGCGGGCGGCAGGTTGACTCCGTCCCGTACCTCGATCATCGCGTCGGTACCGGTGCCGCGCCGGGCGGCGAGGGTGAACTCCAGCCGCTCCGCGCCCTCCAGGCCGAGGGCCGCGACCAGCAGGTCGACGGTCGACCGCTGCGGGCGCGCCCGGCCCCGTTCAAGATCACGAAGGGTACGGACGCCGACGCCGGCGGCCGCCGCGAACTCCTCCTGGGTCATCCCTTTGGCTTGCCGGTGCGTCCTCAGGAGCTCGGCGAACGCGCTTGCGGGCGGGCTTGCAGCCGCGCCCGGTTCCGGGGACATGCCGGGAAGGTTAGGGGGTGATCCGCTGGGCGGGGAGCCTCAAGTCAAGGTCACGACCGGCGCCCCGCAGGATTCCGACAGTTGAGTTAAAGCCCCATTGCGCGGGATATGACCATCCGCTGAACCTCGGACGTGCCCTCGCCGATCTCGAGCACCTTGGCGTCCCGCCACATCCGTGCGACCGGGTACTCGTTCATGAACCCGTACCCGCCGTGGATCTGCGTGGCCTCACGCGCGTTGGTCACCGCGACCTCGCTCGCGTGCAGCTTGGCCATCGCCGCGTACCGCTTGAAGTCCTGCCCGGCGACCAGCCGGGCGGCCGCGTCGTACCAGGCCAGCCGCGCCGTGTACGCCCGGGTCTCCATGTCGGCCAGCTTGAACGAGATCGCCTGGAAGTCGCCGATCGGGCGGCCGAAGGCGCGCCGCTCCCTGGCGTACGCGAGAGATTCGTCCACGCAACCCTGGGCCAGGCCGGTGGCCAGGGCGGCGATCGCGATGCGGCCTTCGTCGAGGGTACGCAGGAACTGGGCGAAGCCCTTCCCGCGCTCGCCGAGCAGGTTCTCCCGGGGTACCCGCACGTCGTCGAGGTGCAGCGGGTGGGTGTCCGAGGCGCACCAGCCGACCTTGGAGTACCCGGGCCCGACCGTGAACCCCGGCGTACCGGACGGCACGATGATCGCGGAGATCTCGTCCGGCCCGGTCAGCGCGGCGACCGTGACGAGCAAGGTGAGGTCGGTACCGGAGTTGGTGATGAACGCCTTGCTCCCGTTGATCACCCACTCATCGGTGCGCTCGTCGAGCACGGCTCGCGTCTGGGTACCGCCGGCATCGGAGCCGAACCCCGGCTCGGTCAGGCCGAACGCGGCCAGCGCCTCGCCGGACAGCAGCGCCGGCAGCCAGCGCTCCTTCTGCTCGGGCGTGCCGTACCGGTAGATCGGCATCGCGCCGAGCGAAACCGCGGCCTCCAGCGTGATCGCCACCGAGGAATCGACCCGGGCCAGTTCCTCCAGCGCCACGCCCAGGGCGAGGTAGTCGCCGCCCATCCCGCCGTACTCCTCCGGGAACGGCAGGCCGAACAGGCCCATCTTGCCCATCTGCCGGACGATCTCGTAGGGGAACGCGTGCTTCTCGTAGTACTCGGCGATCACCGGAGCGACGACCTCGCGGGCGAACTCGCGTACCGACGCCCGCAGGGCTTCGTGCTCCTCACTCAGCTGCATGACTTCTCCTAAACGGGCGTGACGCCGTGCCGGCGCCGGCTGAAGTGGCGGTCCTTGCCGGCCGCGGCGGCGAACCGGGCGATCAGCTCGCCGCGCAGTTCCCGCGGTTCGACCACCGCGTCCACCACGAGTTCGCTGGCCAGCCGGATGAGGTCGATATCGCTCTCGTACTCGTTCCGGCGGGCCTCGACGAAGGCGGCCCGCTCGGCCTCGGGCAGCGCGGCGATCTTGTTGGCATAGACCGCGTTGACCGCGGCCTCCGCGCCCATCACCGCGATCTTCGCGGTGGGCAGCGCGAGCGTGGCGTCCGGGTCGAACCCTGGGCCGGCCATCGCGTACAGCCCGGCGCCGTAGGCCTTGCGGACCACGACACAGATCTTCGGTACCGTGGCCTCGCTGATCGCCGTGATCATCTTGGCGCCGTGCCGGATGATGCCCTGCTTCTCCACGGCCGCGCCGACCATGAAGCCGGGTACGTCGGCGAGGAACAGCAGCGGCACGTTGAACGCGTCGCACAGCTGTACGAACCGGGTCGCCTTGTCGGCCGAGTCGACGAACAGCACGCCGCCCTTGTGCAGCGAGTTGTTCGCGACGATGCCGACGGTACGGCCGGCCAGCCGGCCGAAGCCGACGCTGACCTCGCGCGCCCAGCGGTCCTGGACCTCGAAGTACTCCCCGCTGTCGAGCAGCCCGCGGACCAGCTTGCGCATGTCGAAGGCGCGCCGTTCGGAGTCGGGGATGACGGCGGCGAGGTCGGTTTCCGGCGCTTCTCCGGCCTCCGCCAGCGGCGGATCCTGCTGCCAGTTCGACGGCAGGTACGACAGGTAGCGGCGCACGACATCGAGCGCTTCGACCTCGGTACCACAGAGAAAATGCCCGACCCCCGACTCGCCGGTGTGTACCCGGGCGCCGCCCATCGCCTCCAGGGTGGTCTTCTCCCCGGTGACCATCTCGACCATGCGGTCCGAGCCGAGGTACATGCTGGCGTTGCCGTCGACCATCGCCACGACGTCGCAGAACGCCGGGATGTAGGCGCCGCCGGCCGCGCTCGGCCCGAACAGCGCGCAGACCTGCGGGACCGAGCCGCTCGCGCGGACCTGGTTCCAGAAGATGCGGCCGGCGCCGCGCCGGCCGGGGAACAGGTCGACCTGGTCGGTGATCCGGGCGCCGGCCGAATCCACCAGATAGACCATGGGGCTACCGTTGGTGTAGGCGCGCTCGATGACCCTGATGATCTTTTCGACGGTACGGGCACCCCAGGAGCCGGCCTTGACCGTGGAGTCGTTGGCCATCAGGCAGACCGGCCGGTTCTGGATCCGGGCGATGCCGGTGATCACCCCGTCGGCGGGCAGCCCGTCGGCCAGCGCGTTGGCGTACCGCCCGTCCTCGACGAACGAGCCCTCGTCGACCAGCAGCGCGATCCGCTCGCGCGCGAAGAGCTTGCCCTTCGCGGCATTGGCGGCATGGTACTTCTCCGCCCCGCCGGCGAGTACCCGCTTGCGGAGCTGGGCCAGCGACTCCTCGTCGAGCGACACCGCGCCTCCCTGTGCGTACCGCCGATCCGACCTGAACGATCGTTAGGGTATCGCACTCCGGCCCGGTCCGCCCACGTGGCGTCTTGATCAAGCCGGAGGGCCAGCGCCCCTGGTGGGACGCTGGCCCTCGATGGTTGTGCGTGACGGTCAGCCGGCCGCCGTGCCGAGCAGGCCCAGGGCGTCGTGGGTCACGTTGACCGGGGTCTGGATCAGCAGATCGCCCTGGGTGCCGCCCAGGATGCCGAAGTTCCGGCTGGTACCGGCGCTCGACTGCGCGGACATGCGCTGCGCGGACCGGACGTCGGCCGACTCGTTGCTCGCGTCCGCCTTGGCCGCCTTGGTGGCCTTGTGCTGCGCCGGTACCGGTGCCGTAGCCACCGGTGCCGGTGCCCGTGCCGTAGCCGCCGGTACCGGTACCCGTGCCGTAGCCACCGTTGCCCGTGCCCGTGCCCGTGCCGTAGCCACCGTTGCCGGTACCGGTACCGGTACCGTAGCCACCGGTGCCCGCCCCGGCGCCGCAGGCAGCGTCGCCGGTACCGAGTACGGCGATCCCGTTGCCGCAGACCTCGATCGGGATCAAGAGAACCGGGATCACCTGGTTGCCCGAGCCGATGCCGAAGTTGTCCGAGGTACCGCCGGCCGCGCCGGCACCGGCGCCGCCGCCCGCGGTCGCGCCGTTCGCGCCGTGGCTGGCCGCCGAGGCGGTACCCAGCAGGCCGATCGAGTTGCCGGTGATGCTGATCGGCACCTGAACCGGGGCGTGGACCTGGTTGCCGCCCAGGATGCCGAAGTTGCCCGAAGAGGTACCGGTGGCGTTCGGCGACAGCATCGCCGAGCCGGCACCGGAGCCGGTCGCGGTCGCGGTCGCCGAGCCGAGCCCGCCGATCGCGTTGCCGGCGACGCTGACCGGCGCGAGCAGCGACACGCCGGCCTGGTTGCCCGAGCCGATGCCGAAGTTGTCCGAGGTGCTGCCCGCGGCTGCGGCGCCGCCGGCAGTACCGCTGGCACCGCCGTGGCTCGTCGCCGAGGCGCTACCCAGCAGGCCGATGGCATTGCCGGTGACGGAGATCGGCGCCTGGATGGGCGCCTGCACCTGGTTGCCGCCGAGGACACCGAAGTTGTCCGCGGTACTGGCGGCGTTGGCGGCCGCGCCGCCGATGAGCAGGAAGCCGGCGGAAAGAATACCGACCTTGAGCGACTTACGAACCCAAGTCTTCATTGTTGGCTATTTGCCTTTCGAGAATTTACTGAGTGTTGACTACGAATGGGCGCGGTGGTTCGTCACGCGGACCACCTGTCGACGCGCGCCCGTTGGGAAATGAAACCGACCCCGGTCGCTGCTCCACGCGTCCGCGGCGGCCGCGGACCGGGGCGGGGCCGCACCGGAAGGCGCGGCCGGTGACCATCGCTTAGTCGGGTGCGAAGGTCGGGGCGTCGGCCAGCAACAGCCGGACGACGGCCCCGGTCGCGCTCAGCCGCTCGTGCTCGGCCAGCTGGCCGGCTGCGACTGGCGCGGTGACGACGGCGTACCCGCCGGCGTCGTGCCCGGATCCCGACGCCATTGTCGAGATCCCCAGGATGTCCGAGCCCGGGTACGCCGGAACCGGCGCCCGCTCGGGAAGGTCCGGCACCTGGCGGGTGCCGGAGACGGCGGACCGGCCAGCGGCCCGAGCCGTCCAGGGACCGGTACCGGCCAACGGCCGGACCGAGGTGCTGGTGTGCGCCCTGCCCGGGGCAGCTCCCGCCGTACCCGCCGGGACAGCGCCGCCCGGCGCGGCGTGACAGATCACCCCTGCCGGTACCGCCTCCGAGCGCCCGGTAACTACCGGGGTCAGGAGGCCGGCAACCGGCGCGGTGACCAGGTCAGCCGGGCCGCGCAGCGGCCGGACCAGGTCGGAGACGGTCGAGAGCAGCGCGGACAGACGACCTGCCGCCGCACCGTTGCGGAGGCTGGCGGCCGGCCCACGCGCGGGCCCCACCGGGGTCACCTGGCTGGCGACAAGCGGGGCGGAATGCCCGGTCACCGACGCGGCGGCAGACCGCGCCCGGTAGTGAGCCGAGCGGGCGACTACTCCGGGTCGTTGCGCGGCGCCAGACGCCGCCGAGCCGGCGACTACTCCGGGTCGTTGCGCGGCGCCAGACGCCGCCGAGCCGGAGTGGCCGGAGTGGCCGGAGTGGCCGTTCGAAGCGGGTGTGAGGACCTGGTCCAGGAGTGCGAGCGCCGGCCGGGCGGCCGGGTTGAGCACGGTCTCCGTGGTACCCGCCGGTGCCGAGGCGTGCGCCGCGGCGCTGGTGAGCAGCCAGATCCCACCCGCGAAGCCGGCGACGAGAAGGGTACGGGCGCTGACGCGCGCTACGGAACGGAACCGTTGCAGCGTCATATCCCGCCTTTCTCGCTTTCGCCATCTTCCTAGAAGAAAACGACGTAGCGGTCAGGCGGAAACGATCCGGGTACGGGGACCTGCCCGCAGGACGCCCGACGGAAGGGTACGGCCGACGATCCGCTCGGCCAGCCGGGCCGCCTCAATCAAGCGAGAAAGGTCGATGCCGGTATCGAGGCCCATGTCGTGCAACATGTGCACGACCTCCTCGGTGGCCACGTTGCCGGTCGCGCCCGGCGCGTACGGGCAGCCACCCAGGCCGCCGACGCTCGCGTCGAACTCGGTGATGCCGAGTTCGAGCGCGGTGAGGATGTTGGCCAGGCCGGTACCGCGGGTGTCGTGGAAGTGCAGCAGTACCGGCCGCTCCCGGGGTACCACGTCGAGCAGCTCGGTCACCCGGCGCGGGGTGGCCATGCCGGTGGTGTCCCCGAAGGCGAGCCGGTCCGCGCCGTCGGCGAGGACCCGTTCCACGATCCCGGCGACCCGTGCGGGCGGGACGTCGCCCGTGTACGGGCATCCGAAGCTGGTCGCCACGATGACCTCGACCGACCCGCCGGCGCCGTGTACGAGGTCGATCAGCGCGGTGATGTCGTCGAGCGACTCGGCGGTCGACCGGTTCAGGTTGGCTTTGTTGTGCACGTCGCTCGCCGAAACCACCACCTCCAGCTCGGTGAACCCGGCCGCGAGGGCGCGCTCGGCGCCTTTCAGGTTCGGCACGAGCGCCGAGTAACGGACGTTCGGCGACTTGCTGGCCGCGGCCCACACGTCCGCGGCGTCGGCCATCTGCGGGATGGCCTTCGGGTGGACGAAGGACACCGCCTCGATCCGCGGTACCCCGGTCGCGGACAGCGCGTCGAGCAGCTCCACCTTGGCCGCCGTCGGTACCGGCACCTCGTTCTGCAGCCCGTCCCGAGGTCCGACCTCCCGGATCGAAACTCTCACGCCGGTTCCTCGCTGACGCTCGCTCACGCGCGCATCCGCCCCACGATGCCGGTGTCGTAGTCGCCGGACAGGAACTCCGGGTTCTCCAGCAGCTCGGCGAAGAACGGCAGGTTGCACTTGGGCCCGGCGATCTGGAACGCGGCAACGGCAGCCCGGGCACGCTCGATGACGGCCGCCCGGGAAGGCCCCGACACGATCAACTTGGCCATCAGCGAGTCGTAGTTCGGGGTCACCGTGGTACCGGGCCAGTATCCGGCGTCAAACCGGATCCCGTCGCCGGACGGTTCGACCCAGGTCGTGATCGCGCCCGGGCCGGGCAGGAACCGCTTCGGATCCTCCGCGTTGATCCGCAGCTCGATCGCGTGCCCGGTCGGGGTGAGGTCTCCGAAGGTCGGCGGCAGGCCGGACGCGACCCGCAGCTGCTCCTCGACCAGGTCGACGCCGTACACGGCCTCGGTGATCGGGTGCTCGACCTGCAGCCGGGTGTTCATCTCCAGGAAGAAGAACTCGCCGGTCGCCGGGTCGAGGAGGCATTCGACGGTACCGGCGTTGCGGTATCCGACGGCCTCGCCCGCGCGGACGGCGGCGGCGCACAGCCGCTCGCGCAACTGCGGCGACACCGCCGGAGACGGCGATTCCTCCAGTACCTTCTGGTTGCGCCGCTGCACCGAGCACTCCCGCTCGCCCAGCGCCACCACGCGCCCGTCGGCGCGGCCGAGGATCTGCACCTCGATGTGGCGTACCCGGGGGAAGTACCGCTCGATGAGTACCGACCCGTCGCCGAACATCCGCTCGGCGAACCCGCGGACCTTCGCGAACTCCGTGCGCAGCCCCGCCTCGTCGATCGCCGCGGCCATGCCCATGCCGCCGCCGCCGGCCGCCGCCTTGACCATGACGGGGTAGCCGATCCGGATGGCCTCCGCCACCGCGGCTTCGATGGTCTCCGCGGGATCGGTGGTACCGGGCGCGACCGGTACCCCGGCGGCGGCCATCAGGTTCCTTGCGTTGATCTTGTCGCCCATCGCCTCGATCGCGCTCGCGTCCGGACCGACCCAGATCAGTCCCTGCTCGACGACCGCCCGCGCGAAGTCGGCATTCTCCGACAGGAAGCCGTACCCGGGATGGATCGCCAGTGCGCCCGTCGCCTTGGCTGCCGACAGGATCGCCTCGACATTCCGGTACGCCTGCGCCGGCCCGATCAGTACCGCCTCGTCGGCCTCCGCCACGAACGGCAGCCCGGCGTCGGCCTCGGAGTGCACGGCCACGGTACGGACGCCGAGCCGGCGCGCGGTACGGATGACCCGGCGGGCGATCTCTCCCCGGTTTGCGACGAGCAGCGAGTCGATCATCGGACGGCAGCCTCCTTAACGAACGTTAGATTAGCGCGCCGAGTGTGGCGGCCCGCAGCAGCTCGGCACGGCGCTCGCGATCCACCTCGCCGCCGAGGAACGGGGTCGAGTTCATCAGGCCGAACGCGGCGTGCGCGAGGACCCGCGCCTCGGGGGCGGTCAACTCCGGCCGCAGCGCGGTGAGCACGTCGACCCAGACCTCCACGTAGAGCCGCTGCAACCGGCGGATCTGCCGGCGGGACTCCTCGGGCAGCCGGTCGAGCTCGTGCAGCTGCAGCGCGATCACCGCCGGGTTGGCCAGTGCGAACGCGACGTGGAACTCGACCAGCGACTCCAGCGCGGCCTTCGGCGCGTCGGCGTGCGCGGCGACCCGGACCCGGCCGCCCTCCAGCAGCCGCTCGCTCACCGGCGCCAGCGCGGCGACCAGCATCGCCTCCTTGCCGGCGAAGTGGTGGTACAGGGCCGGACCGGTGACCCCGGCGGCCGCGCCGATGTCGTCCATCGAGACGCCGTGGTACCCGCGGGAAGCGAACAGCCCGACAGCGATCTCCAGGATCTCGTCGCGGCGGCTGCGGCGCCGTACCCGGTCCTCGTCCACCGTCATCCGGCCAGCCTAACGGCGCGTCAAGGTCAGCCGCCGGCCCCCGTTACGGACATCACTCGCTGTCGGGCAGGCCGTGCGCGGCCCGTACCGCGGCTGCTTCGGTCTGGCGGCCCTGAGCTGCCAGGGCGTCGGCGAGCAGGTCGGCCATCCGGCGCCGCGCCTCTTCGGTGTCCCCCTCCGGCAGCTCCGCCAGGGCCCGGCGCAGCGCCTGCTCCGCATCGGCGGCCTGCTCGGCCTGCAACAGCAGCTCGCCGCGCAGCGCCTCGCTGTGCGCCGCCTCGGCCCGCGCCCCGATGGAGCGGAACCGGGCGCCCGCGGCCGCGGCCCGAACCGCGCCGTCCCCGAGCCGGCCGTCGTGGGAGAGGATCTTTGCACCGTCGTACCCGAGCATGCCGCGCTCCCACGCCGCGCCCGGCTCGTCGGCGGGCAGTTCGACAGAGGCCAGGTCGGCCACCTCCAGGGCAGCGAGCGCACCGGGCAGGTCATGCGACCAGAGCAGCGCGCTGGCGTGCCTGCGCTGCGCGCGTACCGCATCGGTCGGCAGCTCGGCCCGCCGGTACCGCTGGGCGGCGATGGCGAACCGCGCGGCCGCCGCGGCGTCCCGGTCGAGCCGGTCGAGGATGTCCCCGATCTCCTCGGCCATCTGCCCGGCGCCGGCGAGGTTCTCCGTGGACAGGCAGTGCGCCTCGACGATCTCCAGTACGGCGATCGCGTCGTCCGGTTGCCCGAGCCGCACGTCGGCGGTCGCGAGCAGGTGCCGTACCGCATGCGCGTGCGGATCCCCCGCGGCGTCGAACCCGGCGACCGCCGCCTCGGCCGTCTCGGCGGCGTCGAGGACCTGCCCCGCGTTGAGGTACGCGATGGCGAGCTGGTGCCGGGCGGCGTTGGCGGCGGCCAGGTCCCCGGCAGCCGTGTCGGCGGCCACCGTCTCCGCCAGGTCCGGGATCGCGTCGGCCGCCCGGGCGGAACCGGCCAGCAACCCGGCCCGCTGCCGGCGGATCAGTCGCTCGAACTGGGTGTCGTCGACCGCCTCCAGCGCCTCGTCGTAGGCCGCCACGGCGCCCGGCTGGTCCTGCTGCGCCTCGGCCGCGAGGCCGAGGATCCAGCCCGCCCGCGCCAGCCCCTCCCGGAACCCGGCCGCCTTCGCCAGCCGCGCCGCCCCGGCCGCCGTCTCCTGGGACAGCTCGGCCTGGCCGGCCGCGGCGAGGTGCTGCGCGCGGTCGAGACTCAGCCGGATCGACACGTTCGGATCCGGGCTGTGCTGCGCGTACTCCTCGGCCCGGTCCAGCGTGGCCAGGCCCTCGTCGTGCCGGCCGACCGCGCCGTAGGCGGCGGACAGCGACATGAACGCGCCGGTCCGCCGGTCCAGCCCGCCGTGCGCAAGGACGTAGGTGGTGGCCTCCTCGACCAGCGGCAGGCCGGCCTCGCCCCGGTCGCTGACGCAGTAGCCGAGGCCGAGCCGGCCGCGCGCGATCTGCCGGCGCAGCTCGTCGCCCGCCTCGCCGTACAGGCCGATGGCGGAGCGCCAGGCCGTCTCGGCGGGCGCCAGGTCGCCGGAGTTGGCCGTCTCCAGGGCGTACCCGTCGGCGCGCCGGGCGCGTTGCAGTGCCGTCAACTCGGCCGCCGCGTACCGGTCGTCGAAGGCGTGCCAGTGCGCGTACGCGGTGGCGAACTCGCCCCGCCGGTAATGCCCCTCGGCCAGGTCCAGCAACTGGTCGGGGCCGGCGTCCGGGGCCACGGCCGGCTGCGCGGTCCGGCGCGGCGCCGGCGCCGGTCGCCGCGGCCGCGGAGGTACCAGCGCCAGCGCGCCCACGATCGGCTCCGCGTCGAGCACCGCGCGGACCCGTTCGGTCTGGTACCCGCTGCCGTTGCGGGCGTCGAAGCGCCCGGCCAGCTCCAGCGTGCGGGTAGCCAGCTCGGCTCCGAGGGCCGCGGCGGTCACCGGCGCGGCGGTGCGGGCGCCGTGCCCCGGCCGGTGCAGCCGGTGCCCGCCGGGGGCGCGGCCAAGCAGCAGCGCGGCCCGGCTGGCGAAGCGCAGCTCGGCGAGCGGCGAGGGTGCGACGTCCAGCCACGGCAGGTGCCGCTCGACGATCTCCAGGCCCCGTGCGGTGTTGCCGGTCACCGCGCAGAACCACACGTGGTCGCCGACCTCGAACATCGCGGCGAGGCTGCCGCGCAGCCGCCGGTACGCCCGGCGGTGGGCGTCGCGCGCGTCGTCCAGCGCGCCGCTGCGCAGGTACGGTTCGAGCAGGTCGGTCAGGATGCCCTGCGGCTGTTCCGAGCAGGTCACACGCCCGTCGAGTACCGGCTCGGCCACCTGGACCGCCTCGTCGTACCGCCCGTGCCGGGTCAGCCACCGCACCCGCCGGCCCGGGTTGCATGCCGCGCAGTCGGAGAGCTGGTCGCGCGGGCTGGTCAGCCAGCGGTCGTACCAGGACTGGGCGGCCGCCTCGTCCCCGACATGCCGGGCGACCACGTGCCGCAGCGAGTACACGGCGTGCGGGCTGTGCCCACCGGCCGCCCAGCGCCGCTCCATGTCGGCCAGCACGTCGTCCACCCGCGACAGCGGGGTGTCCGGTACCGCCAGCAGCGCGGTCACCGTGCTCTTGAACTGCCACATCAGGCTGAGCCGGCTGTCGGCGTACCCGTCCGGGTCGCGGTCGAACTCGGCCAGGCACCAGGTGAACGTGTCGACCGACTTGGCCGGTTCACCACCGTAGATGTAGCAGGTGGTGCCGGACAGCCGCGCCTGGAACGCCAGCTCCGGGTACCGGCCGGTGTCCGCCTCGGCGATCACCTGCTCGACGAGCGCCGTCCGGTTGGCCCCGAAGGGCAGCTCCTCTGCCTGGCGCAGAAGACTCCGCAGACGCTCCTCCGAGTACCTCATCGCGCGCTCACGGTACCGGCCCGTAGCCAGCGCCGTCCTCCCCTGATCGGCTGCGGTCAGTCCTGGAGTGGGCCCAGCATCGGGCGCTTGGGCTGCCGGTTGTCCCCGCTGGACCGGCCGGTGAGGCGGCGGCGCATCCAAGGTGCGAGGTGCTGGCGGACCCACCGCGCATCGTCCACCCGGCTGGCCGCCCAGGACCGCGCCGGCCCGGGTACCGGCGGATCCCACCACGCCGGGTCCGCCGCGAGGTCCAGCGTGGCGAGCACGTGCGCGGCGACCCGGCGGTGTCCGGACGGGTTGAGGTGCAGCCGGTCCACGCTCCAGAACAGCGGGTTGGCCAGCGCGTCGTCGGCCCACAGGTCGACCAGGCGGGCACCGTGCCGCTCAGCGACCTCGCGGACCACCGGGTTGAGCAGCCGCGCGCGGGCCTGGAAGACGTTGCGCCCGGGCAGCCGCAGGTTCGCCGGAGCGAACGTGAACAGCAGCAGGTCTGCGCCGGTCGCGCAGAGCTTGCCGGCCACCTCGTCGAGGCCCGCGGCCAGGCGCGGCGGGTCGAACCCGCGGCTCAGCGCGTCGTTGCCGCCGGCCGCGAAGCTCATCAGGTCGGGTCGCAGGTCGACCGCGACGGGTACCTGCTCCTCGGCGATCGGGGCGAGGAGCCGGCCGCGGATCGCCAGGTTGGCGTAGGCGAAGCCGGACACCTGCGCGGCCAGCCGTGCGGCCACGAGGTCCGCCCAGCCCCGGTAGTGCCCGGTCACCGGGTCCGGATCGTCCAGTCCTTCGGTGAAGCTGTCCCCCATCGCCAGGTAACTACGCCACGGCATCCGTCCTCCCCGCGGTATATCGCACGACCGGCCCGCTGTGCCGACCTAGGCTGCCGGGCATGCTGCGCATGTCCCGACTGCTCGTCCGCACGCTACGCGAAGATCCGGCGGACGTGGAGGTACCCAGCCACCGGCTGCTGACCCGGGCCGGCTACATCCGGCGGGTGGCGCCGGGCGGGTACCTCTGGCTGCCGCTCGGCAAGCTCGTGCTCGACCAGGTCACCCGGGTGGTCCGGGAGGAGATGGTCGCGCTCGGCGGGCAGGAGGTCTCGTTCCCGGCCCTGCTGCCGCGGGAACCGTACCAGCGCAGTGGCCGGTGGGACGAGTACGGCGAGGACATCTTCCGGCTCACCGACCGGCGCGGTACCGGGTACCTGCTGGCGCCGACCCACGAGGAGCACTTCGCGCTGCTCGTACGCGACCTGTGCGGCTCGTACCGGGACTACCCGCCGATCCTGTTCCAGATGCAGACCAAGTACCGCGACGAGACCCGGCCGCGTGGCGGTCTGCTGCGCGGGCGCGAGTTCCTGATGAAGGACTCCTACTCCTTCGATCTCACCGACGCCGGACTGGCGGCGGCGTACGCCGCGCACCGCGCCGCGTACCAGCGGATCTTCGAGCGGTTCGGGCTGCGGTACACGGCCGTGGCGGCGATGTCCGGCCCGATGGGCGGCGCGGTGTCCGAGGAGTTCCTGGCCGAGACGCCGGTAGGCGAGGACACGTTCGTCGGCTGTCCCTCCTGTGGCTACGCGGCCAACGTCGAGGCGGTGACGACCGCACTGCCGCCGCCGCCGCCCGTCGAAGATCATCCGGCGCTGGAAATACTCGACACCCCGGACACGCCCACCATCGACACGCTCGTCGACCTGCTCAACACGACCGGCGCCGGCGGCCACACCGACTGGCGGGCCGCCGACACGCTCAAGAACGTCGTGCTGACCGTTGACGGCGAGATCGTCGTCATCGGCGTACCCGGTGACCGCGAGGTCGACCTCAAGCGCGCCGAGGCCGCCCTCTTCCCGGCCCGGGTAGCCATGTTCGAGGACTTCGCCTCCCGGCCCGACCTGGTCCGCGGGTACATCGGCCCGCAGGGTACGTGGAAGGCGCGCTACCTCGTCGACCCCCGCGTCGTACCCGGTACCGCCTGGGCCACCGGCGCCAACGAACCCGGCCGGCACGCGATCAACGTGGTCTGCGGCCGCGACTTCGTACCGGACGGCATCATCGAGGCGGCCACGGTCCGGGCCGGTGACCGGTGCCCCCGCTGCGGTACCGGCCTGGAACTGCGCCGGGGCGTGGAGGTCGGGCACATCTTCCAGCTCGGCCGCAGGTACGCCGACGTGTTCGGCCTCGACGCCCTCGGACCGGACGGCAAACCGGTCCGGGTGACCATGGGCTCCTACGGCATCGGCCTGAGCCGCGCGGTGGCCACCATCGTCGAGCAGCACCACGACGAGCGCGGCCTGGTCTGGCCGGCCTCGATCGCCCCGGCGCACGTGCACCTCGTCCCACTGCGCGAGATGGACGCCGCGCTGGAACTCGGCGCCCAGCTCACCGCGGCCGGCCTGCGGGTACTCGTCGACGACCGGCCCGGGCTGTCGGCCGGCGTCCGGCTCACCGACGCCGAGCTGCTCGGCATGCCGCACACGGTCGTGCTCGGGCGCCGCTTCGCCGAGGGGTACGTGGAGCTGCGCGAGCGTGCGACCGGCACGCGCCGCGACATCCCGCTCGCCGACCTCGCCGACTTCGCCGGCTCGCTGGTGTAGGCCCCCGAACCGCCGGGTAGCACAAGGGCATGGCGGCACAGACGGTACAAGAGATCATGACGACCGACGTGGTGCGCATGCAGGTGGACACCACGCTGATTGAAGCTGCCCGGGTGATGCGCGACCGGGAGATCGGTGACGTGGTGGTGGTCGACAACGACCGGCTGGTCGGGGTGGTGACCGACCGGGACATCGTGGTCCGGGCGGTGGCCGACGGGCTCGCTCCGGACTCGACCACGCTGGGCGCCATCGTGAGCAAGGAACTGGTCACGGTACGGCCGGAGGACACCACCTTGGACGTGGCGCGGCTGATGCGCGACCGCGCGGTCCGCCGGGTACTGGTCTCTGACGACCAGGGACTCGTCGGCATCGTGTCGATCGGCGACCTCGCGGTCGACCTGGACCCCGAGTCGGTGCTCGGCGGGATCAGCGGTGCGGCACCCAACAACTGACGCGGTCAGCCCGCCAGCCCCTCGATCACCCGGGCGCCGGGCAGGTCGGCCAGGGCCTTTCCGGGCAGCACCAGCTTGCTGCCCCGCACGCCCGAACCGATGACCACTTCAGGGGTACCGGCAACCGCCGCGTCGACCAGCACCGGCCAGCCGGCGGGCAGCCCGATCGGGGTGATCCCACCGTACGCCATACCGGTCTCGGCGACCGCGGTGTCCATCGGCGCGAAGCTGGCCTTGCGCACGTCGAGCTGGCGGCGGACCACGCCGTTGACGTCCGCGCGGGTGGTCGCGAGTACCAGGCAGGCGGCGTACCGGACCTGGCCTTCGCGCTTGCCGGCCACCACCACGCAGTTGGCGCTGACGTCCAGCCCGACCTGGTACGCCGCGCAGAACGCCGCGGTATCGGCCAGTTCGGGATCGATCTCGGCGACCTTGACCTCGTCGGCGCGCGGCCAACCGCGCAGCGTGGCGGCCACCGGCTCGGCGAGCAGATCCAGCCGGCGCAGCGCAGGTTCGGTCCGGAGGGTACCCATCACGGAAGCCATGGTGCCTCAGATAGGCAGATGCGACCACGAGGACGCCGGTGTTCACCTTCGCGTCCTACACAATCTGTGGCCGTTCTGGGACGCGGTGCAGCAAAGCACGCTGGGCCGGAGTGGGATCCGATTTCGAAAATGCCTTGCCACGTAAGGCAATCCCGGCCTAAATTGGGTCTACACGTGAAGGGAGGTGGTCCAGACTTTGAGTAGTTATTGGACTGGTGAGGTGGCTGTCCGCTAGCCGCTGTCCTTCTGGACTCCGACTCGTCGAGACCGATTGACGTCGGTCTGGCGAATACCAGACAGCTACCCGACCCCCGGGGTGCCGGCTCAGTCCAACCGGCCCGCACACGTGCGGAGAAGCCCCGGGGGTCGTCAATTTCCCGATCAGTCCCACCGGTGCGCATTGGCCTCGCTGAGCGCGCCGGGCTCCTCCGGTACGACGCAGAACAGCAGGCCGGCCGGATCCTGCATGATCCACCAGCCCTCCACCTCGCGTACCCGCCGGGCGCCCAGCCGCTCCAGCCGCGCCACCTCCGCCGCCAGGTCGTCGGTGTGGATGTCCAGGTGTACCCGGCTCGCGTCCTCACCCAGCCGCTGGATCAGCAGCCCGACATCGGTACCCGGCAGGCTGCCGGCGTGGTACTCCGGGTACCGCTTCGCCCGCGTCAGCGGCCGGCCGGTCGCGCCCTGCCAGAAGGCCACTTCCCGATCGTGGTCGCCGGGCGCCACGTCGATCACAATCCGGGCCACTCTGCTGTGGTGTGCCATGGACCCACGCTAGATCAATGCGGGCGCCGGCCGGCCCTCCCGGTGACCGCCTCGGCAGCCGCGGCCAACTGTTCCAGCCCGTCCAGCAGCGCCGCCCGTACCTGCGGCGACAGCTTCGCCAGCGCCGCCTTGAGCGCCGCGGGCTCGAGTACCGTGTCCTCGCCCAACCGGGCGCGCCCCCGCTCGGTCAGCGCGATGGCCAGCCGGCGCTCGTCCTCCGGGGCGCGGGCCCGCTCCACGAACCCGCGCTGCCCCAGGCTCTTGACGACGGTCGAGGCGGTGCTCTTCGGCAACCCGAGGTGTTCGGCCAGCCAGGTCAACGAGACGGCGCCGTCGGCCGGGATGTGGTGCAGGAGCTGGCGCTCGTGCTGACTGAGATCCGGCGCGTCCGGCCGGTTGAGCGCACCCCACACGCGGCGGTACAGTGTCTCGAAATGTTCAGATGCTGAACCTTTCATCTCTTCAGACTATCGGAGGAGTCATGATCGAGGTTTCCCGGCAGCGTCAGGTCGCGGCGGAACCGGCCGCGGTCTGGGCGGTCGTGGCGGCACCCGAGCGGGCGCCGGAGTGGTTCGCGTTCGCGGAGCGCGTCGAGGTACTGGACGGCGAGGGGTTGGGCCAGCGGCAGCGCCAGCACGGCAGGTGGGGCCGGCGCCGGGCCGAGATCGACCGGGAGATCACCGAGTACGAGGCGCCGGAACGCTACGGATGGCGGCACGTCGCCGAGCGGCGCGACGGTAAGCCGGCGCCGCTCTTCGCGCGCTCGACCAGATTCCAGATCAGCCTTGAGGCGTCCGGCACCGGTACGCTGGTCCGCCTGCATTCGGCGCAGGAACCGGCCAACGCGCTCAAGGGCCTGGTGATGCGCGCGTTCGCCACCCGCAGTGTCACCGGCAACATGGACCGCTCGCTCGACCGCCTGGCCGAGCTATTTCCCGCGGCTTAGGCAGGCAACAACTCGCGGATGCCGACCAGTTCGCGCAGGTCGTCGAAGTCGGTGGCCTCCGCAATGGCCAGATGCGGCGCGAACACCCGGTTGATTTCCGCTTGCATGAAGCGCTCGAAATCGTGCCAGATCAGTCCCCAACGGAGCTCGTTCTCGATGTCGGTGACGAGCTCAGGGCTGACCTCGATGCTCCGAAGGGCGCGCAGTTCGGTACCGAAACTCTCCGTGGCGCCCTCGTGGATAACCGGTCGACCCAACCGCCCCGGTGTCGTATCCGGTACCTTGGCCAGCCGCTGCACGGCCAGGTGGACGAGTCGCTTCAGGGCCTCGGTCGCCAGTACGGCGAATCCGGCGAGGTCGAGCAGAGCGGGCTTCAGCCGCCGACGGATGGTGGTCATCAGTCCCCCCAAACGCAATCGTCGTTGCAAATGGCAAAGGCCGAGGTGCGCGTACCCCCTATGTACGATCCTAATCCCCCGAACGTTCGACTAATTTCTCGGCCCACATATATGTGACCGGATTCATGACCATTTCACCCACTGCTAACGTAATGGGACAGGGTGCGCAGCGATGTCGAAGAGGAGGCGGGACGCTGACGCGGGTCGGGATCTGGCCAGCAGTCGGTTCCATCGCGGCTGGATCGGTACGGACCAGGCCGGACCTGCCTGGGCGATGTCGGTTACCGCCTCGACGATTCGTGCCACGTCGAAGGTCGTGGTACCGAGGCCGATGCTGGCTCGGACCGCGCCCGGCACCGCGGGTGACCGGCCGGCGCGCAGATCGGCTCGGATGCGTTCGGACTGGTCGTCATCGACCCCGGGGCACCGCCTTTGATCCGCAACCCGCCTCACGGCGCGGCCTGGCTGCCACTCTGCGAGCTAGACCCGGACGGCTGCCGGCGCCCACCATCGTCAATGCCCCGACGTCGTGGACCCGTCGGCCTGGGGCCTCCTGTTGTTCGCGCCTGTCGGTGGGTCGATCACTGGCCTCTGCTTGACAGGCGGCGTGAGCGGCCCGTTTCGGGTCGCCCGGAGATTAGAATGCGAACTCTTGGCGGCCATGCGCGTATGAGGATCTAGGGCTGTCGGTGTCCGCCAGCACGCCGGCGCTACGCCGGGAAGTTACTGGTGGACGGCTCATGGTTACCGGCACGGTGCGCCCTGGGACGCTGGTACGACTGAGGGACGCTTCCCTCCAGTACTCGGCAGGCCAGGAGGCTATCCGTTAGCGTCGGTTCATGGCGCAGCTCGTTGGATGGGCGCGGGAGTTGGCGGCGGCCAGTCTGGCGGGGTCGCTGCCGGGTCGGTGGGCTCATGTCCGGGCAGTGGCCGGCAAGGCAGAGAACCTGCGCCTTGTGGTCGGCGAGGACGGCGATCTGCTTGTCTCCGCTACTTGGCTCCATGATGTCGGCTATGCCCCGTCGGTAAGGGACACAGGGTTTCATCCTCTGGATGGCGCCCGGTTTCTGCGTGGCCTCGATGCTGACGGACGGTTGTGCGGCCTGGTGGCCCACCACTCCGGTGCCCGGTACGAGGCGCGGCTGCGCAATCTGGGCCGGGAGCTGGCCGAGTTCGGTGATGAGCAATCGCTGGTGCGGGACTGCTTGTGGTACTGCGACATGACGATCGGCCCGGCCGGCGATCCCGTCACGTTCGACGAGCGTTTGGCGGAGATCCGGCAACGTTACGGCTCAGACCACGTCGTGCCCCAGGCCATCACCGCCGCAGCAAGGGAGATCCGGGCCGCGGTCGGACGGGTATCGGACCGGGTGTCGTCTTTGGAGCGGGTGGTTGATCAGCGGACGGCACCTTGTTCGCCTGCGAGATAGTCCCGGATCCGCACCCGAATGCGTTCGTGCATCGACAGTCCGGCGATTTCCTCCGGCATGAATGTGCCAAGCTCAGTTGACTCGTCGCTTAGCGCCAGCGTACCGCCGGTCTGGTCGCAAGCCACACAGACCGAGTACTCCTGGCGGACCTCGCCGTCGTCGTAAGCGAAGACGTGAGCGGGGTCGGTGTATACGCCGACGATGTAGCGTGGCTGCACGTCGAGCCCGGTCTCTTCCCGGACTTCCCGCACGATTGTCTCGGCCAGAGACTCGCCCAGGTCCATTGCTCCGCCAGGGAGGGCCCACAGGTCATTGTCGGCACGGCGTTGGAGGACGATACGGCCCTGGGTGTCGATGACGATCGCCGATGCCGCCGGGACGAGGGAGTTGGGGGCGGGCGCGTAGGGATCCTGGTAGTAGTCGATTCTGCCCAAAGTTACCGCTCCCCACTTGTCAGGTGGCCACGTCCCGTTGCGTTGTCGAGACGGGCGTGGCCTTGGCCCAGATGGCATCAAAGTGCCCGGCGAACCGGGAGAACATGCCATCCGGGCCGAGCCCGCGCAGGTGAAGCAACGGTGCTGCGGCTCCCGGAGTGGCGTACAGATGGGGCGTCACGTACATCTCGCCGTCAAACCGGAAGACCGAGTTGTACAGAGGTACGTCCTGGTACCGCAGCTCGAAACCGGCGCAGCCAAGAAGCGGTTCGAAGTACTTGAGGGACGTCTTGATCCGTACGACGAGAGTGAGCGCCAGGTCTTCCTCGTCATCCCGGTCGGTCACGTGCTTCGAGTCCGGGTGGGCGATTACGGCTCGGATCAGGCATCCGTTGGCGCACTTGTCCTTCAGGGCGTCGATCAGCCGCGGGTGGTCCATCGGCAGGAAGTAGAGCGTGTATCC
>WNGM01000140.1_pt1 | contig 56592 bp, 46 predicted proteins | sample 5400571 | NCBI WGS metagenome assembly WNGM01 (sample SAMN13153378, study PRJNA577476) | soil metagenome | isolation source: 100 cm soil or saprolite under Garry oak tree replicate 2 | place: USA:California | collected 2016-06-15 | reverse complement strand
ATATTATAAATTTCATTGAAATTATTTATTATATAAGGAATTTATTCTATTTTTATTGTTATAAAAATAATTTAAAATAATATAATTTTATTATACAAATAATTTAGTCGCTTTCGCTAAGGCTAATTAACCTTGCTACTATCATTAACTTACTGACCCATTATGCAAAAGGTACGTCGTCATTTTATATTTTAAAACTTCGACTGCTTATAGAATTACTAATTCAAGACTATTTCATTTCATTATACAATGAACTATTTCAACTTTTCCTTTACAGTACTTTTCACTATCGCTAAATTTATTATACTTAGCCTTAGAGGATGGTTCCCCTATATTCCGACAAGTTATCTCTCATCGTACTTATTTTTAAGATTAAATTTTATTTTACAGGACTGAATACCTTCTTTAGTAATTATTTAAATAAATAATTATTATATAATAATTAAATTATTATTAATGATATTCCAACTTCATTCTATAATAATTAATTTTATATTATTTCAAATATTTTTTTTCTTTAGGCTAATCCGATTTCACTCACCATTACTTTCGGAGTCTCGGTTGATTTCCTTTCCTTTCCTTAATACAATGTTTTGCTTCAGGAAGTATTAATAATTAAGGTTTCCCTTAGGATCGTCACAATTTGCTTACTATTAATAATAATTATTAATTAGTTTGTGGCTTTTGGTTTAGACCTCCTTTTTAATAAATTTGCTAGTTATCCTTAATAATTCCTTTAAATTACTTTGATGTTTGTACTAAATTGTCATCTATACTTTTAATTTGTCTATTTATTTTAAAACTATCTAATTTAGAAAATTCTAAATTATTTTAATACTTTTTTTATTAAATTTATAAGTAAAATAATTTAAATTTTATTAAATAAATTTAATATTAATATATAATATTAGCTGAAAAAAGGAATTGAACCTTTGTTTTACCGTCATGAATGGTAAGTTTTAACCATTTAAACTATTTCAGCCTAATTAATAGAATTAAAGTATTTATTTATTCAATTTTTCATTTATAATTTAATTAATCAAATGAGTTAGAAGAAAATTTATATCTATGAAACTAATTAAGTTCATATTATTTGTTAATATATAATTTATTTATTTTATTTAAAATAATTATGATTAACAAATACTGCTGGTATAATCTAAATATTAATAAGTCTAAATATAGGAATGAAAGATATCTCATCAAAAAGAATAAAATTAAAAACAAATTTAAATTATTAAATTAATTATTTAATTATTAATGAATTATTTAAATTTACAAAAATGTTTGATTCAATAATAATTATTATTTTAAATGAATATTTTTCTATTTTTTTATCCATAGATTATTCGAATTTTTTTTTGTATATACAAATAGATTGACTTAGAACTTTAACTTAAAATTTAACATATATTTTGTAAAAATTTTACAGGTTTAGATATCTTAACTCATTTTATATTTTTTAAATTTGTATAATTATTAAATAAATATCTAAAAATATTAATTTAGGGTAAAATCAGAGATTTGAACTCTGAACAGCGTCGCCACAAGACGTTATTTTGCCAATTAAACTAATTCTACCTTATTTATAAAATTTATCTATATTCATAAAATTAATTTTTAATTAATCAATAAATTAAATTATTAATATCTGAATATTATTATAAATCTTATTTATTGTTAGTATATTAAAACAAATAATAAAATAATTTATTTTAACTTTAATATAAATTATACTCTTTTAATATAAATATATAACAATATTAATGGGGGTAAATTTAAATAAAAATGAAATAAATAATTATTTATTTATAAAAAATTAATAATAATATAAATAAAAATAATAATATTTATTTATTATCTGTAGCTAAATCCATTAAAGTATTTTCTGCTACACCAATAATAGGAACAATAACTAAGAATCAAGAAAAATAAAAGGTTGTAGCAACTTGACCTACTTCTACAAAAGGGCTTTCAGGATGTTGAGAACCAATTCACATTAATATTACAAAATTTACAATAAAGAATCATTGAGCTAATTTCATAGCTGGTCTAAATTGACTACCTCTTATTCTAGATATATCAGTTAAAGGTAATATTAATAAAATTAATAATGAACCAAACATAGCTATAACTCCTAATAATTTATTAGGTATAGATCTTAATATAGCATAAAATGGTAAAAGATATCATTCCGGTACTATTGAAGGAGGTGTACTCATAGGATTAGCTGGAATATAATTATCACTATGTCCTAATAAATTTGGATAGAAGAAAACTATAATTGATAAAGCTAATAAAAATGCAAATATAGTTACAAGATCTTTAAATGTAAAATAAGGATGCATTGCATATCTATCTCCATTAGAAGATATACCATTAGGATTATTTGATCCATGTGTATGTAGAGCCATTAAATGACCTACTACTAAAGCAGCTAATAAAAATGGTAATAAGAAATGAAGAGAGAAGAATCTATTTAGTGTAGCATTACTTACACTAAATCCTCCTCAGATTAATTCTACTAAATCTTGTCCAAAAAAAGGTACAGCTGATAATAAATTAGTAATTACTGTAGCCAAATCTTTAATTTACTTACTCTAGCTTAAGCTTATTATGTTTAAAATAAGTAAATCATGTACATTATAATTATTGAAATAAATAATTATATTATAAATTTAATGGGTTAATTATAAACAAAACAAATAATCAATATTTCTATTGAAATTCCAATTTTGTCTTTATTTTTTTGTTTGTTTCATATCTAAAAAAAAAAAGGAGTAAAATTAAGTAAATAATTATATGTTATAATTATAGAAATCTTTAATAAATATTAACAACTAAAATTTATTAATAATTTCTAAGATTAATTCATTAATAGTACTTGAGTCTAAATGAGGAATTATGTATGTATTCATTATATAATCTGCTTCTCCTACAGCGAATTCTTCACCATATAATTCTCTTATTTCCTGAATAACTTCGCTTGGTAAAGTAACTTCAATTTGACATTCTACTATATTTGAATTTAACATATCTCCTGTATTTTTGTTAAGGAAATAATTATTATTCCAGAATCAGGTTCTACCTCTATATTATAATATTTATTAACATAAACTAAAATATTTTGATAAAACATAAATCCTAAAATTATTATAGTACTTGAAAATATACTTCAAATTAATAAATCGTGATTAAATAGATTGAACATTGGTTAAATTTTAATTAAAGGTTAATGTGACAAAGGCTAAATTAATTATATTTTAATTTAGGGATTTTATATTAAAATTTATTTCTTAAATATAAATCTATTCAGATAAATAATATTTAGTTATTAATATAATTATGAATATTTATTATTTTATAATCTAAGTAAATATTATTCTCTTACTTTTAAATATAATTTTAATTTTTATTTAATGACAGAATTTGAAAAAAGTGGGTAGATTTAATAACATAATTAAATAATAATATTTAATCAATTTTAAATTTTATTAGCTTTATACTTATATTTTAACCCTTAAATTTATAATACGAATATAATGCCTTGTGCTTCAACATAAATTGTTTATATTGAATAAAGATTCCGACTGTACATTAAGCATCGTTTCAGATACCCACCGATGAACCAGTCTGTCGCGATAGTTTACTCTACCGACGGTCTAAATGCTAAACAAACATCTTTGACCTGTTTTCATCAGTATTGCTATAAAGTTCTTTATATAAATTTTTAGTAAAAATTGCTTTATATTTAACTTTATAACTATGTAAAGTTATAATTAATTTAATTTATATTTCATTTCAGGTATAATATATTGAGATACTATATTTCTAAGATCATCCATGGATTCTTTTCATACGTAGATTATATATTTATTTTTATTTCCTGCCGATTGAATTGAAGCTTTAATATTAAAATTATCATTTAAAGCTTTTATTAGAAGTAAACAATCATTATAAGAAAAAGAATTAGTTAATAATTTTAAACCATTACCTACTTTAGCTCCATCATCCATAATTCAAATAGCTAAAGCTAAAGGAGTTAAATATTGATTTATACAACTAGGTACACATTTAATATTATCTTTATATCATAAATCATGTATTCAATTAAAACTAGTAAAAGTTAAAGTAGAAAATCTTACTACTTTTCTTAATTTACCTTTAGCTCCTAATCTAGTTGTAATATCAGGTATTTTAGTGTTACAATATCCTGATTCAGAGAAGAATTTATGTAAATGTAATAAATATTCAACATGAACAGCTTCTTGATAAAAACTAATTCTAGTTCCTACTCCAGTTAATCTTTTTTCAGCTTGACCATCTCCAAGAAGAGATCCAAAGATTATAGAAATTATATCTTTATTGTGAGGCCCTATTCTATAAATACCTTTTAATCTACTTACTTTAGATTTAACATTTAGATAAATCGGTGTAATAAATAATAAATGAAATAAAATTAAATAAAAACTAAACATTTGAGGCTCAACAATTAAACCTCATAAACTCATTTGACCATAAGGTAAAACATATCCTAAAAAAGCTATAGCCATCATTAATATTAAAATTATTACTCCTATACTTCATACTAATATTCTAGGTGATTTATAAGAACTATAATATAATCCTCTAGCAATATGAGCATATACAAAAATAAAGAAAAATGAAGCTACATTTGCATGTGTATATCTTAATATTCAACCTGCATTAACATCTCTCATAATATGTTCTACACTATTAAAAGCAAAATCTACATGAGGTTGATAATGCATTGCTAAAAATACTCCAGTTAATATTTGTATAATTAAACAAGCTCCTAATAATGAACCAAAATTTCATAAATAGGAAATATTAGCTGGTTGAGGAGAATCTACAATATAAGAATTTAATAATCTTAATAATACATTAGTTTTTAATAATCTCATTTGTATTAATTTTTTTAATTAATATCTTTTATTTAATATATTTCAAAATTTTACTAAATATATTTTTATATTTATTTTTATTTATTTTGAAAATTATAAAGTATTAATTATGGTATATTATACCCTATTTTAATAAATAGTTTATAGAATTATCTTAATTAGATATTTGTTTTAAAATAATAAATATTTTTGTTAATTTTGTAGTTAAATCTTTATTATTAATCAAAACCAAAAATTATTTTATTTTGAATTAATAATTATATTAATAATAAATGATTCCTTTAATATTAAAAATAAAGTTATTATAAGTTATGAATTTATAATTACTTATTAAATAACAATTATGTTTTATTTATAAATTAAACGAAATGTTTAATATTTTAACATTAAATAATTGTTTTAATATTCTGACAATATAATTTAATTTTAGTTTTAAAGTTAATATAAAATTTTAATAAGCCCAAGAAGATTTGAACTTCTATGAATTTCTCATCAAGAAATCATTCTACCATTAAATTATGGGCTTTTAGTTAATATTTTCATTTTAATTAAATTATTTATATTATTTAAAATAAAATATTAAATTTATAAAATTATAAATATAAATTTATAATTAAAGATTATATTTAATACTTTTATATTTAAGGGGTAAATTATTAAAATTTAATTAATATTTTTAAATATTTTAAGATTTATATATAATTTAAGATAAATCTTAAAATATGTCAAATTTAACTATTAGCTTGATCAACTCAAGCTAAATAATCTTGAACAGAAACAGCTTCTACTACAATTGGCATAAATCCATGTCATACTCCACAAATTTCACTACATTGACCATAGAATGTTCCCGTTCTTTCAGCTATAATAGAAGATTGATTTAATCTACCTGGTACAGCATCAACTTTAAGTCCTAAAGAAGGTACTGCGAAAGAATGTATTACATCAGCTCCAGTAATAATTAATCTTATATGACAATCTACAGGAATAATTACTTTATTATCAACATCTAATAATCTAAATTGACCTAATTCTAAATCAGATTCAGGTAACATATAAGAGTCAAATTCAATTGATTCACCACTTTCAGTTACATAATCTGAATATTCATAACTTCAATATCATTGATGACCTACTACTTTTATAGTTATTGTAGGTGATATTACTTCATCTAATAAATATAATAATCTAAAACTTGGGAAAGCTATAGCTATTAATATTAAAGCTGGTGTTATTGTTCATATTAATTCAATTAATGTCAATTAACTTATATAGTTTCCTATATAATTGGACTATATCTTACCGTTATAACGGTTTGCACGTATAGTCTCTGAGGATCCTACTAAAAATATAAATTTATTATTTTATTTTGTTGGTTTCCTGCTGATTGTCCATTGTGGCATCCATTAGAATTTTAACTAATAATATTTTAAATATTATTGTATCTAAGGCTTTAGGAGTTTCCAGCATATAGTGCAATTTTATTCAAAGTTATTTTAAGTTTAATTAGATGAAAATTTATATCTATCTTTATAAATTTCACCTGAATTCCTATATTTTATAATAGTACTTCCACTTATTCCTAAAAATTTAGCAGCTCTTCTAGCTGAAAAAAAACAACCTATTAATTTAAATCCTTCAGAAGAAAGTTTTTCATATATATTAATAGGATTTCCTCTTATAGCACTCATTTTTAGTTTAATATTTAATGAATGTTCTCTATTTAAAGCTTTTTGTCTCATTAATTCAATAGAAGATTCTCTATGAGTTTTTACAAATAAAGGATTATTTTCTCTTACTTTTTTATTACTCATTAAATTTTTAGTTTCTTCTGTGTGATGTCTACCAAATAGAGCAGAATTTTCTTTTATATAAACTCCTTTTAAAGATTTACTAATTTTTACTTTAGTTTCTTCTGAATGTTTTGAATTTAAAGAACTTCCTGCTATTTTTAAAATATTATATTGTGGATTTAATTTATCAAAGTAATATTGTTCTCTAACTAGTAGATTAGATTTCTCACAATATTCTAATATTGTTACAGAGAAATTAGAATAACCATATTTTAATAAAGCTCTATTTATTATATAACTATCTTTACTTTTTATATAACTAAGATTAAAATAATTTTTGAATCTATTAGATATATTTATAGATTGTCCAATATATATATCTTTAGTTAATTTATTAGTTATCATATAAATACCTGATTTGCTTTTATTTTCGTTTAAGATATCTTTTATCATATCTAAAGCATTTTCATATACTTTAATATAATCAATATTTTTATTTGTTAAAGGATCACCAGATAAAGTTGAATAACTTCGTACATAATTAAAAAAATTATTATTTTTAAAATTATTAAACTTAAAACACTTTTGAATCGGCACATGTCTACCGTGATTTAAATATTTATGAATAATAGGTGATTTTGTTGTATTAAAATAATATACTGATGAACCTAAAACTCAAAATACTCCAACACAAATTACTATTAAATAGAAAAAAATAGTATTATGTAATTCTACTATTCCAGTAAATCCTGGTGCAGCACTGTCTTGAAATCCTATTTGTCAAGGTTGTGGAGCATCGTTGTATATAGTATTAAATAATGATAGTGTTTTAAACATTTTTATTTTTTAAATTTAATTTATTCTCTCTTAATTTAATATTAATCTACTTATTAATTATATTTTATTAATTATAAAATATTATAAATTTATAATATATGACTTATTAGTATTAATACTATACACATTATTTATATTATATTTTAATATTAATATAATTACAATATAAAATAATTTCAGTATTCTAAGATTCGCCTTATTCAATTATTTCATATATTTAATTAAATTAAATTATTTAATTTAATTAAATATTAAAATCTTACTATATTATTTTTATAGTATACTTTTAATATTTAACATTTATAAAATTATAAATATTACTTTTATTAAAAAAGAGGGTAATTTTATTTAATAATCAAATTAGATTAAACTAAATTGATAATAATTAAAATAATTATTAAATTTATTTTAAATTATAAATAAATATTATAATTTAATTTATGATTTATTACTTAATTTAGTGATATACATTCTTATTACTTGTTGGAAAGTAAATAATGGTAATACATATTTAGAAAATATATATATTAAAGTAAGTAAAGTTAAAAATGAGAATGAAAATTGATTAACAAAATAAAATGGTATTAATTGAGGCATTTAAATTTAATATAAAATATAAGGATCTCATATTAAATAAAATATTTATTATTAGAGAACTGTCTCTGCATTAAAGCAATTTATTTTTATTATTATATTAAGTAATAAAACTTAATAAATGAGACATTGAATTGAATTTAAATTAATAAATTTTGTTCATATTATTAGTAAATTTTAATTTATATTTTTTGTTTTTGTTTTGTAAAGGGATAAAATAAGAAAATATTAATTATAAAAATATAATTAATTAAGATTTAATATTAGAAGGAGATAAAACTATAATTAAAGCAGCAATGTATATTATAAATAATCTTATTTCATTTAATAAAGAAGTATCTATTAATATAGGAGTAAAAATTAAGAAAATTAAAGAAAGTAAAGATAAAGTAATATAAATAGAATATGTAGTTATAACTCCAGTATCTAATTTACTAATATTTTTTCCTGTATTAGTTAAAGTATGAGATAAACCATAAGGTCCTACCATTTCTATTATACCTCTATCTAAAACTTTAGATATTTTATAACCTAAATCTAACCCTTTATTAATAAAATAATTGTTATAAATTATATCAAAGAAATATTTACCATTAAAGAAAGTATATAAATTTTGTCCTATTAAATTATCAGTTAATTCAATAATAAATGTTGGACTTTTATGATATAAAAATATAGCTAAACTAGCACCAAATAATGATAGTAAAGCAGGTAATAATTTTATAAATAAAGGTAAACTAAATTCAGCTTCAATTAAAGAAATATTATTAGGTTTAATAAATAAAGAATTACTGAAGAAATCACTAGCCATTCCTACAAATAAATCAGAAAAGATAAAACCAAAAAATATACTAAATAAAGCTAATAAAAATAATGGAATAATTACTTTATTATTTGCTTCATGAACATTTAAATAAGATTGTTTTGATCCATTTGGTACAGTTAAGAAAACTAAACATATTAATCTAAATGAATAAAATGCAGTTAAACCAGCTGTTATACTTCCTAATATGAAAGCATATGTACCACTGAAACTATATTGACCATAAGCTAATTCTATTATTAAATCTTTACTATAAAATCCTGTTAATCATGGTGTAGCTAATAATGATAATGAACCTACTAACATAGTTGTATAAGTAAAAGGTAAAAATTTAATTAAACCTCCAAATCTTCTAACATCTTGTTGATCTGAAAAACTATGGATAACAGCTCCTGCTCCTAAAAATAATAAAGCTTTAAAGAAAGCATGATTTATAACATGCATTAAAGCTACATTATATTGACTTAAACCTATTGCCATTACCATATATCCTAATTGACTTATTGTTGAAAAAGCAATTATTCTTTTTAAATCATTTTGAACTAAACCACAAGTAGCTGCAAAGAAAGCAGTTGTAGCACCAGTTAAAGTTATTATTAATAAAGCTGTACTACTATATTCTAATATAGGTGAAGATCTTAATAATAAATATAATCCAGCAGTAACTAGAGTAGCTGCATGAATTAAAGCTGATACTGGTGTTGGCATCTATTGTTAACAGTAAATTTCTATACTGATCGGACTATATCTTCATCATATTTTTATATGAGCTTCACGTGTAGTCTCTGAGGATCCTACTAAAAATAATATTTAAGAATTAAGAAAAATAAATTAAAGAACGTATTGTAAACTTACTAGACAAGAGTTAAATATCTTGTTTTGTCTTGTTTACTCTTTTAATAAAAAAAAAAAATTAATTAAAAAAGGGATAAAATTAGTTAAAAAGGGGGTAAAAAAAAAATTAATTAAAAAAGGGAAAAAAATTAGTTAAAAAAGGGGAAAAAAATTAGTTAAATTTGTGAAAATATAAATTATTAAATATTGTATTAGAAAGACCAAGAAAAAGAATAAATTATTAATACAATTTATAGTTAATTAATCAAAGATTATAATAGACATATGACTCAAAGGAATAAGTCATTAATTCAATTTGTTAATAATTCTTCCTTTGAAAATCAAGAGATAAATTCCATTATTTCTTCGTCAGAAATAGAATGTTCAATAATTTCTCTAGCATACAAGCTATTAAACTCGAAAAATTTTAATTCTTCAATAGGACAAACATCCAAATCTACATTTGGCATGAAAAATAAATCTGGATCATTTAATATACTTTCAGTATCAGATGTAGTATCACTACCAATACCAAATGTACTCTGATATTCAGAGGCAATATCTGTATATGTATCAGTATCACTGTCAGTTATAGCATCTATATTTTCGTTATTTATTACAGTTACTGCATTTTCGTTCATTATAGCTTCTATTTCTTCGTGTGTGAAGACTTCCATATTTGTAGTAGGAATAGCTATAGAATTACTTCTAATTCAGTAATATAAAGAACAACTGAATATAAATCCAGAACATATACAGATATAATAGATGTTTAAATCATTGTTATAGAATAAGCTGTTATTCATTACTTATATTAATTTATAAATAAATACGTTAATAATACTAATTGTCTAGCTATTATAAGTAGTTTTTTAAAATATAAATAAACTAAATTAAAATAGATCTAGAGCTTGTCTACCTAATATAAGTAGATTAAAAAAAAAAGTAAAAGAAAAAAATTGAAATAGATGAAATTAGTTAATTAGATTGTTTTTTTTATCACTATCACTATTGTGATAGTGATATATTCTCTTTGGGATTCGAACCAAAATCTACATTTTTGTTGTTTTAAAACAACAAAAATGGTGTTCTACCAATTAAACTAAGAGAATTTTATAAATTTTTAATCTCTTCTTTTAAAGGATTTAATAAATATTTCAAATTATTCTAACGAAAATTTACAAAGATAAGGGGTAATAATTGTAAATTTTCGTTCTATTTAATTTTTCTTAAATGTTTATTTTATTTTGTTGGTTTCCTGCTGATTGTCCATTGTATTATCTTTAAAATTTTAACTACTATAATTATGATGAGTATTTAAAGCTTTAGGATGTTCCAGCATATAGTGAAGTTTAAGGAAGGCCCTATTCAAAACAATTATATTCCTAATTTATATAAATAATCTTTATGCATATATGGTTTCACTAAATAAATAACTCTATGCATACTAGTTTTAGATATTCTAATTTGATATTTATTGTGAATTTTATATTACTCTTTTAAATATTTATTTTCTAAAATGATTGAAGAATTATACATTCTTCTGTAGTAAACGATTCAGTGTAAATAAGAACTGTTTGAGTTCTACTGTGATAATCAAAATAACCATCGTCCATTATTCAATAAGCTAAAGATCTGAAAACAATTTTGATATGTTTAAAGGAATAAATTTTTCAAATTTGTTTTCAACGTTATCTCATTTATATCATAAACTATGCTAAGCTGTAAATTCTAGTAGATTTTTAATTCTAAGCTGATATTGAGTTATTTATATACCTGTATGTGGATGAAGTAAACTATTTAGATAAGCATAAATATTTGTATTGGTAAATTGACTGTAAATTGTTTGATTTAGAGAATTCAAATAATTTAAGGAAAAAAACATCCATAGTCATAGAATATTTACCTTCACCTCTATCAAATTTAGAAAGACTAAGACTACCATCACTTAACATATTTCTGTGATGATATATAATGTGGACTTAAGAACCGAATGGATAATAGGTAAATAGATAAATATTAAATATCTGATAGATCTGTTAAATAATTGTAGAAACTTAAGATGCAAATAATAATTAGAAAATAATGTTTTACACCATTAAACCTTCCATACTACCAGGTAATCAAGAATGAAGAGGTATTTGAGCTGATTTTGCCATAGCTCCTATTAATAATAATATTCCTATAATAGTTATAGCTGTTTCATTCATAAATGGTACTATACTAAAGATTGTTGCATAGTCTAATGATCCAAATAAAGCAAATAATGCAAAATATCCAATACTTAACCCCATATCTCCTACTCTATTCATAGTTAAAGCTAATATAGCTGCTTTGTTTGCTTGTATTCTAGTAAATCAAAAATTAATTAATAAATAAGAAACAATTCCTATCAAATCTTTAAAATAAAGGAATTATTTATATTATTAAATAAAATAATAGCTTCTCCTTTATTTCCTGTACATTTAAAACCTTACAGGTATTACATAATGCCCTAGTATTTATTTATAAAGTATAATGAGACACAAGGCATTTTAATTATAAATAAATTTAAGTTAAATGTAAACAAAACAACAAATAATAATAAAATTATGTACTTGTTAATCTTGTTTACTCTTTTATTTAGAGTATTTTATTTAATGGGGTAAATAAATTAAATTTATATTTGTTTAAAATAATGCCTTGTGCTCATTATGATTTTTAAAAATTATATAAATAAATAAAGATTCCGACTATGCATTGAGCACCCTTTCAGGCACCCGTCATTGAACTAGTCTGTCGCGATTAAAATTGTAACCGACGATCTATTAATGAAGCCAATTCATTTGATCGTTTTCAATAACGTCGCAAGAAAACGTAATTAGCTAATTTATTATTTATAAATTCTAATTTCTTATTATTCTTCAATTTAATTTCCTAATAATTGATCGTTTTCTTACTATGGGTAAATATAATGTTAACTATATATAAGATCCTAACTTATAGTATAATGATGGTAATAAATAAGGTTTAACTATATTTGTAAATATTTTCATTGAATTAACATGAATATATATAATATGACCTTTATCTTTACCACATTTATTAGGTGTAGCAATAATATTATATCTACTTTTTAAGACATTACAAAGAAAATTAACTTCTTCTAATGTAAAACAATTAGTAGCAATTCTTGCACCTTTACCTAAACTAGATCCGTCATCCATAATTCAAATAGCTAAAGCTAATGGTGTTAAATATTCTCCAATATTTAAAGGAACAATTTTTATATATTTATTGTCAATTGTTTTATAAAACATTTCATGAATTCAATTAAAACTAGAAAATGTATAACTATTTATTCTATAATGATAAAAGACTTTTCCTTTTTGTCTTATTCTTATATGTAATTTAGGTTTAGTGTTACCACAATAACCTCTATTTGCTAAATAATTATGAAATCACATTAAATATTCTACATTATCGCTTGATTGTTCAAATATTACTCTTGTTCCTATACCATTTTTTCTTTTTTCTAAATGAGTTTCACCTAAAGTAGAACCTATAATTATAGAGATTATGTCAATATTATGAGGTCCTATTCGATCTTTAGAAGTTAACTTTTTAAGATTTAAATTAACATTATCTTTAATATTTAAACAGATAATGCTATAAGTTATATTTATAATATTATCCCATTTAAGGCATTCTGCGATACCTTCTCAACCTACAAACATTACAAAAAAATTAGCACCAGATACTAAAATTAACATAAAAAAAGTGAATAAAGATAAATAAGAGAAAAATCTTTGATTATGAGGATCCTCAGCCATATAATCTGTTGAAAATATATGAATTAATGAAGAAATATATAATACAGGAATAAACATAGATACTGTTAATTGATCAAATAAAAATTCTCAAGATATAGTCATATATTCTGAATCTATTCAATTAAATAAATAAATTGTAACTGGACTTGAATTTAACCCAACTTCATAAAAAGCAATAGTTGCTAAAATACTAGATAATATTAAACAAGTACAAGTTATTATATGAGATCCTGTTACTCCTATTTTTCTACCTAAAAATCCTGATACAAATGAACCTAATAAAGGTAAAATTAATATTGTTAAATACATTAAGTTTCTTGTCTAATTAAAATATTTCCTTTAATTCTATAAACTGCAACAATAATACTTAAACCTATTACAGATTCAGCTCCTGCTAATGAAATTATAAATATACTAAATATTTGTCCTATTCCATCATCAAAACTAAAACTTGATAATAATATTAACATAGTTACTGCTAATAACATTATTTCTATAGCAATTATCATTAATATTATGTTTTTTCGGTTTAATATAAAACCTAATATTCCTATTAAAAATAAAAATAATGATAAATTCATAATATTATCATATTATAAACCCTTTGGGACTTGTATTAAATGTCTAATATTTATACTTATTATTTTTATATAATTTTATATAATAAATATATAATATTACTTGCTAATTACAAAAAGAATTATTTAATTTTTGTTTAGCGATTTATTAATTTATATTTAAATATTATAATTTAAAGGGAATTAAAAAAATTTATAATAATAATATTTAATAATAATTATTTAATTAAATATTATATTTGAATAATAATTTATTTATAGATTAGTTACCACCTCAGTAATAAACAGCTATAAATAAGAATAATCAAACTACATCTACAAAATGTCAATATAAAATTGCAGCTTCATGTCCTTGATGGTGTGTATCAGTTAAATGATAATTAATTATTCTAATAAAACCTACTAAAATAAATAATGTACCAATTATAACATGTAATCCATGTAAACCAGTTGAAGCATAAAATACTGTACCATATACTGAATCACTCATTGTAAAGCTTGATTCTGTATATTCATAATATTGTAAAGCAGTAAATATTATAGCAAAAATTATTGTTAATAATGTACCTAAAATAGCTCCTCTTCTATCTCCTTGTATTAAAGCATGATGACCATAAGTTACAAATGCACCAGAAGATAATAATAAAATAGTATTTAATAATGGTATTGCAAAAGGATCTAAGGGTGTTATACCTTGTGGTGGTCATACTCCTCCTATTTCTATTGTGGGAGATAAACTAGAATGAAAAAAAGCTCAAAATACACTTAAAAAAGCAAATACTTCACTAATAATAAATAATACTACTCCAATAGTTAAACCTTTTTGTACTTGTATAGTATGATGTCCTAAATAAGTCATTGATCCTTAATCTTTCGAAAAAGGTTGGACTATATCATATTTCATTTAATTATTAGAAATCTTCGCGTATAGTCTCTGAGGATCCTACTTAAAATAATATTTAAATAATTTATTTTTAAGAAAATGAGATAAAAAAAAAAAAAATTATGTAATTTAGGATTGGTTATAGACAAAAACAATTAATTTTTATTAAATTAATGAATTGTCTATTCTTTTATGTTGATTTGTGAGTTAATAAATAAAGGGGTTAATAAAATGAATATATATAAATTCATTAATGATCTACTTGAAAAGTTTGAACCTTAAGCAGATAATTTTATTCAAAAAAAATTAATTTACTATTTTATTAAAAGAATTCTTTTGAAAGGGATAATAAACAGAATTAAATTTATTTTATAATAAGATATGTTTTTACATAGTTGTTTATGTTTAAATATAAATCATTAAAGATATAACTAGTAAAAGCTAGAGTTAATATTAATATTAAAATTAATAATCAAATATAAATATTATTTACATTTCTATTCAAATGGAATTTTAACACTATTAAGCCTACTAAAGATAAAATAGCTATTAAAGATACATAATTAATTAATTTTAATATTATCAACTTATCATATAATGAATTAGTAGAATCATTTATATTATTACTAATAATATTGGGATAAAATGTAATATGTCCATTTACGTAAATATCTAAATGAGTACATAGATCATGAAGAGCATAAACCAAAATACCTACTACAAACATTATAATTACAAAAATATATCAAATTCACATAATACTCATTTGTTTATTTAATTTAATTGTTTTATTTAAATAAAACTCTACTTTACTGTTTACATTTATACCTAGAAATTTATCTAAATTTAAATTTACTGTATCTTTAAAATATAATTTATATACTAATTGTATTATCAATATATATGTTAAACTTAAACTAACATAAGTTAACATTTCCCCACTAAACAAAAAATCTTGTAAAGGACTTGAATGATAATCATTTAAAATTTTATGTACTTGTGAGTGAGTACTTGAACCAAAAGAAGTTGATGTATTTTGAGCTGTTACTGCTTTTCTAGTCATACTACTTAGTAAAGTATGCCCAAGACCAGCAGCTATTCCACCACCTACTACCACTCCAGCTTTTTGAATTGGAGGCATACCACTTTTCATTATAGCTTTACTTACAGCTGTAGATACTCCTGCGATAGTGGCACCCAAGCCGAATTGACTTCCTATAGTTTGTAATCCTTGACCTATAGCTTTACCTGCTTCTTTATCTACTTTTACATGTCCATGTAAATTTACATCTTTATTCTCTGACATAAAAAATATTATGTCAGATAAAGAGATATTTAAAGTATTAAACATATTATATATGAAGTAAATAGGTAAACAAACAAAAGAAAATATTTGTATATATTTAATTAATCTTATATTTGATAGTTTTAAATTATCTAAATATAATAAAGTTAAACTTGATGTAAGTAGAAATGTGCTTAAAAAACTATTAAGAATTTCTAAAGTAGAAATTATATAATTAAAAAAAATCATTATAAAATAAGTATAAATTGGATCTCGCTATTTAAGATAACTGTCTCTGCTGTTAAGCAATTTGTTATAAAAATATAAACTAAAATGAGACATTGATTGAATTTAACCTTATAAATTCAGGTTATTGTTATGATACTTGATTTAAATAAATTATATTAAAAAAATGGGGTAATTGTAAGTTAATGATAAAATTATAAATTTTATAAATCTAGTAATTTATTTTTAAAATCAGATAGATGGTAAAAATTGAGAATTACTAATTAAAGTTAAAACAGAAGGATCAGGTATTATTCAAGTCTCACATCCTGGTGCATCAAAGAAAAAACTTGGTTTATTATTTATATATTCAATAATAGTGTTTCAATCTTTACCATACATAGGATTATTAATAGTTTGAACTCCTTGATCTACTTTTCCTATTAATTCTAAATTAGGAACCATTGGTATATCCATAGGAGGTATTGGTAATACAGTTGTTACAGTACTTACACCTTCAGTTATATTATGTGTACCAACTTCTGAAATATTTTGTAAAATATTTGTTTGACTTATATATTCAGTAGGTGATATTCTAGGAGTTACTGTATTAATTGAAGTTACACTGTTAGAAACTAATTGACTAGCTCTTTCACTATAATCTTCTCAAGCATCTGTTTGTATTCCTTTATCTACATAAAATGAATTTAGATAAGATGAAACAAATTTGTATCCTAAAATTCCTGCTGTAGTTGCGAATAAACCATAGAAAACGTAATTATTATCTATTAAATAATTGAATAGAATCATTATTACAAAGTATAAAAAAAAAGGATAGCGTCTAAATATATCTAAGCAAAAGTCTTAGAATATGTGATTTATTTCTGAGTGGAGATAATATATAAAAATGAAAAATTGTACGCTGTCTTTGTAAAACGAAAATAAAAATTTAGTCCCTCTTCCACAACCTCCCATTATTCTCTTTTGGATTCAAACCAAAATTAGCATTTTATAAGAATGCAGTTCTATCATTGAACTAAGAGAATTCTTTATATTTATATTTATTTTTAATAAATTGATTATTATCTCTTTTATAATACCAAATAATTTAAAAAGGGGGTAATTTAGTTAATTAGTTAATTTCTCATTTTCTTAAAATATTTAACTGATTAAAATTTAAAATAAATCTTTAAATTTGTTTATTTTGTTGGTTTCCTGCTGATTGCCCAATCTTTTGAATTTTTACTTTTAATTGAATATAATTAATGAGTATCAAAAGCTCTAAGGGGTTTCCAGCATATAGCGAAGTTTATAGAAGGCACATAATAATTTAGGCATCTAACTTAAAGATAAAAAGGAAAAGATTATGTAATTAGCTTTGATATTTAATTAGTTTAACCTTCTAGCTAGATAATAAAGTCATAGGATTAGTGAATTGTCTATTACTATTCATATTTTTCCTAATACTCATTATTTCTAAATAACCTGTTTCTGTAAGATGTTTTTTTGAAACTACTATATAATAAACTTTTTCTCAATCTTTAAAATCTTTATATTTAATCCCTAATAATCTGTATTTATTTAAATATTCTATTAAAGGTAATAATTTTATTGGAGTTGTTAAACTAACAGAATAAACTTTTTTTATTTCATTTGTTTTCTTATTAGGTATATTATTAAAGATTAATAAATTACAATTTAATTGTTGTGCTAAACTTTCCATTAAAGGTTTCATAGAAGTTTCAGTAGAAACATCTCAAGCTCTTTGATCTAATCTAAATACAAGAGAAATATTATTTGTTAAATTTTCATGATATTTATCTAACTCAGGTAGAGATGTAGAAGATAAAATTTTAGTTATTTTTCTTTTAACTGTTTTAACTCAAAAATGTCCATCTGCTTCTATAAAACCTGTCAATCAACTATTTGAATATAAATCAGATCTATTTAAAGAACTTTCTTTGATATTTAATTCATATTTATTATTTAAAAATTCAATTAATTGATTAAATCTGATATTTTTAGGAGTTCTTAATTTACCTTGAATTAGATTTATTACAAGATTTATTCCTTGAATATCACCTATTATAAATCTTAAAATATTCCCTGTAACTTGAAATCTACCGATATTATCTAATTGATTATGAATATATAAATACATTTCTAAATTATTAATATGAGAAGTAAATGTTATTCTAGGATTTAATACTCTATTTAAAGATGTTTTACCAATAGAAGGTAGACCAATATGTCCATCTCCTTCTAATAATCCAGCTAAATAATAACCAAATTCTTCTTTTGAATTAAATTTAGGTTGTTCAATTCTAATATATTTAGACAATAAGATTTTAATTGTTTCTTTAGATATTACTTTTGCAATGTAAATGATATTGATAAGTGGGAAAGGATAAATATTTTTTAAAGTACCTTCTGTAATTATATCTCTAAATCATAATATCATACCAAATACTGTTAAAGTAAACCCTAAACTTAATAATTGTCCACCATAAGTAAAACCTTGCATATACATAACTGCACCTAAAGTTAAACTTAATAATGAAAAACTAACTAAAATAGGTCATGGTGATTGATCTACTAAATGATAAGGAAAAGATTGAAATTGATTTCTATTTATTTTATTCATTTTTTAATTTATTTTTTATTTTATTTTATTACTAAAGCGTAATTATTAATTTAAACTTATAATTTTAAATATAAATTAATAAATTATTATATCTAAAATTTTAGATATGTTTAGTTACTTAGATTATTATTTTGATTAAAATTATAATAATTTTAATTTATGTTATTTTGTTTTTAAATATTTTAGTTTTAATTATACTAAAATATGAATATATATTTATAATTTATTTAATAAAAAATTAATAAACAATATAAGAATGATATTAATTAATCATTAATAATATGTCCAGTTTGTATAGTAATACTAAATGTACCTCTTTTATTTTTATTAACAAATCTATTAGTATTAATTATTCTAGCTTTAGTTTTAGCTAAACTACCTAATTGAATTACTTTAGATTTAACTCTTTTTGGAATTCTTTGTGTTAAAACTTTACCTGCTAATTTTAAATAAATACCAGATAAAAAAGAAGGTATTTTATTATTAGAAAATCTATTATTAAATCCTTTATTAATATTTTTAATTTTACTTACTTTAAATAATTTCATATGAATATATCTAAATTTAATAAAATTACTTAATATACCAATAAGATTAGCTAATATATTACTTTCATTTTGTGGTGAATATATTCTAATTAATTCTAATTCCACTGATTTTTTAAATAATTTACTTAATAAATTAACTAATTTTTCTAATTTATTATAATGTAAAATTAAAAATTTAGAATGTAAATTACTATTATAATATTTGTTTTTTAATGGTTTTCAATAATAAAATAAGGTAATTTTTAATAAATTAGGATTAATAGATATAATAGGTTTACTAATAATACTGGACATATTAAGAAAGGCTGATTTACATATTGTATATAAATTATATAAATTTTTATTTATTTGTTTATAAGATTTATTAGTAAACGTATAAATATGATTAGTAAAATTTGCTAATTTAGAATTAAAAGGACTAATTAATCTAATATATTGTTGTTCATTCATAAGTATTAATTTTGATTCATTTAAATTTGGTTTAGTTAATCCTTTATTAATATTATTAAAACTATTTAAGTTAGAGAAATTTAAATTAAATTGATTTTTATTTAATAAATTTAATTGAGATTTATTAGTATTAGTTATTTTTTCACTTAATTTTATTATTGTTTGTAAATTTTTATTAGTTTTTTTACTATTTACATATTTTTTATTTTCTAATTCTATTTCTGTATATTTATTTTTTATATTTTCTACAGATATATCAGTTATTCCTTTATTTATATGTTTTCTTAATATTGATAAACCATAAATAAGACTTATTTTAATATTTGAATATATATTTTTATTCATTTTATTTTATTTTAAAGCTAATGTGACAAAGGCTAAATTAATTATATTTTAATTTAGGGATTTTATATTAAAATTTATTTCTTAAATATAAATCTATTCAGATGAATAATATATAATTATATTAATAATTATTAATATTTATTATTTTATAATACTTTATATAATTTAAGTAAATATTATTCTCTTACTTTTAAATTTAATTCTATATAATATATTTAATAAAAAGAATTAAATTTATAATTATATTTTAATTTAAATAAACAGGGGAAATTTGTACAAATTAATTATTTACTCAATTTAAAGTAAAAATTGAATTAATAAAAGAATTAATTAAATTAATTCAAAAGGTTAATTATTTAATTAAATTGTTATTAATATTAAATAATTCAAAAATTATAAAAATTTAAGAATATAATAATAAGAAAGCAATCATTAAAGAGAATAACCCAGTAGCTTCAGCTAAAGCGAATCCTAAAATTGCAAAGCTGAATAATTGACCTCTTATTTGAGGATTTCTAGCTGTTGAAGCGATTAATGAAGAGAAGATTAATCCAATACCTGCTCCAGCTCCAATTAATCCTGAGCAAGCTAAACCTGCACCAATGTATTTTGCTGCTGCTAACATTTTTATTTTTAATAATTATATAATAGTGTCTAATTTATATTATATATAATATATTATATATATGTACGAGTAATCAGATTCGAACTGATGATATCTACTTGGAAGGTAGAGGTTATACCAATTTAACTATACTCGTTTATATTAAATTTTAATTTCTAATTAAATAACTTTTAATTAATTAAAAAAAATATTTTTAAATAAACTGTTTCTTTTATATTTTATTAAAAAAATAAGGGGTAATTATCAAAATAAAAATAAATAATAATATGTTTTAATTTTATAATTAATTTATTATAAATTATTTTCTTAAAATATTATTAAAAAAATTTAAAATATATTAATAACTTGAATATTAATATATTTTATAAAATATTAAAAATATAATATCTAATTTTCTAATTAGAAAATTTTAATAAATAAAATAAATTTAATATAATTTATAAATTTAATAATTAAGAAAATAAAATAAATACTTATAAAAATAATATAAAAATTATATGAAATATTAAATACTAAATTTTCAAAATTATTAAAAAAATTAAGATATAAATCACTAGATTCTAAAGAACAATGAATATTAACAACATTAATATTAGTTGGAGCATCTCCACTAATAACTGTAGTACTATTTTCTATATTTGTCATTTTAGATGTTTTATAATGTTTATGATGAAAAGGTACCATATCTTTAAGTAAACTTATATGATCTTCAGCTTTTTCAATTGTTAATAAAACATAATTTTTAAAATTAGAATCTGTAGGTGAAATATATGATTCTTGATGAACTGTTAATTCTAAAGTAGGTCCTACTCCTAAACCAATGTTAAAATAAAATGTAGGTTCAATTGGAGAAATTTTTAAATATATACTAGATAATTTAACTCCGACAGCATAAGCTATTAATTCACTATAATTTTCAACTAAAGAATTTAAACCTTTTATGTAAATATTATTATATAATATTAAATATTCAGTGCTATCCATATAAATAATATTATTTATTAAATAAATTTTAAAATAATAATATATTAAAATATTTATAAATACTATTTTAATTCAAGATATACTATTAATAAAATTATTATATTTTAATATTCTTTTAATTATTAAAAAGATTATTAAAAGTATTATTATATTAATATCAAAAATTGATAATATTAAGTAGCAAGATATTAATATTAAATTTATATTATTTATATTTAGATTAAATAATGATTTATTTATATTATTAGTTTTCATTTTTTAAATTATTTGTTTGTTTCTAAAATTAGTACTAAAATTATTATAATAATTTTAATAACGAAGACAATTATTTTATGTTTATTTTAATTATATAAACTTATTTATTCATATTATTAAATATAAACTAAAATAAATATGGTTTAATAATTTATTATATAACTTTTTTATTTATTTCAAGATTATATAATATTATGTAATTATTAAGTCTTTTAAATTAATAAATATTAAACGAGACCTTCCAGATTCGAACTGGAACTCTTCTAAATGACAATTAGAAACTCTACCAATTAAGCTAAGATCCCTTAAATTTAATAGAGAAAATTTTAAATAAAAAATTTTTAATATAAAATAATATAACAAAAATAAAATTTAACAAGAGCGAGGTGATTCGAACACCTACCAATGATTTTGAAGATCGTCATACTAACCGTTAATACTACGCTCTTTATATTAATTCTTTTATAAAAAAGGGATAAATTAATTAAATTTTTTATATTATTTAAAGTAAAATTAAAATTAAAATTAAATATTATAAAGTAAAGAAGTAATAGAAAAATGTAAATCATCTAAAATAACTTTAGGAAATATACCTAATAAAACAGTAGGTAATAATAAAGTTATTAATAAATTAAATTCTCTTCTAGAAATATCTTTAATAGGTTTTAAATGAGGAGAATAAATACCATAAGAAATTCTATTATATAAATAAATAGAATAAATAGCAGATAAAACAATACCAGTAGCACCTAAAGCAGCTATTATAGGGCTTCTTTCTCATATACCAATTAAAGATAATTGTTCACCTAAGAAATTTAAAGTTAATGGTATACCAGTATTACTTAATATGAAAATGAAAAATAATATAGTAAATACAGGCATATAAGTTACTAAACCTCTTATATAATGAATTATTCTAGTTCCTGTTCTATCATAAATTACACCTCCTACACAAATAAATAAAGCAGGTGAAACAAATCCATGAGCTAATGCTAATAATATTGCACCTTCAATTCCTTGAATAGTATTAGAAAATAAACCTAAAAGAACTACACTCATATGTGCAATACTTGAATAAGCAATTAAAGCTTTAGTATCTTGTTGAATGATTGTAGCTAATGAAGAATAAATTAAAGTTATAATTGCAATAGTTTGAATTAAAGGTGAAAAATAATTAGTAGCATCAGGTAAAAAATTAATTAAAACTCTTAAATAACCATATGTAGCAAATTTTAATATTGTAGCAGCTAATAATATAGATCCAGCTAAAGGACTATCAGCATGAGCTCTATATAATCAACCTGTTAATGGTCATAATGGAGTTTTTACTGCAAAAGCTATAAAAAAACCTAATCATAAAATTTTTTGACTATCTAAATTTATATCTGATAAAGATATTATTTGAAAATCTGTTGATCCTACATAACTATATATTTGAAGTATAGCTAATAACATAAATAAAGATCCTGTTAAAGTATATAAAAAGAATAATAAAGCTGATCTTATTCTAGCTTCACCTGAACCATATATTATAATTATTAAAAATAATATTGGTAATACACTTTCAAAAAATATATAGAATAAAATTAAATCTAATACTATAAATACTCCTATTTGTAATGTTTCTAATAATAAAAATGATATTAAAAAGTATTTTAAATTATTATTTATATTATTATAATTAGATAATATAGCTATAGGACTTATAAATGTAGTTAATAATACAAAAAATAAAGATAATCCATCAATACCTATATTTAAATGACAATAACTTAAATTTATAAATTCATATACAAATTGATATTGATTAGTACTTGAATCAAATTCTAATCAAATATATATTGATATTAAAAAATTTATTATCATACTTATTAAAGTTATTCTTTTCATTCTTATTTTATTTTCTGTTGTATCTTCTGGGATTGTTATTAATAATATACTACCTATTATAGGGATTAATAATAATAAACTAAGCATTTATAAATTTTAAATATTTTTTTCGATAATTTATAACTAATTATCTATTTAAAATTAAATAGATTTCATTATAAAGTGGATAGTTGAATTACATTCAACATGGTTAAATATGAAAAAAAAAAAAAAAGAATCAAAATTCAAAAATAAAAAAAAACAAAAACAAAAAATCTTGAGAGTCTCATCTCATAAAGGTGTGTCTTAATTAAAAATTAAGGGTACTAGGCTCTATACCCACACTAATTATCTATTTAAATTAAATAGATTTTCTAAAATAAACAAACCAAATATAATAAATATATTGAAGTTATAAATATTTTCTCTTCTTTTAACATATTAAATATTCGGATACTGTGAGATTTGAACTCACGACTTTTATCAAGTACTCGTTTTCAAAACGAGCGCCTTAAACCAGACTCGACCAAGTACCCTATATAATAATAATAATAATAATTATTATAATTATTTTATAAAATAAGACCGAAGGGGATTGAACCCTTATAATATCCATTATGAGCGAACTGCATTACCAATTATGCTACAGTCTTTTAATATAATTCTTTTAATTAAAAATTATATAATAATAATTATATAATAAAAAAGGGGTAAATTTAATTAATGAACTGTTTATTTAATAATAAATAATAAGTTTTAAGTTAAAATTATAAATAACTTAATATAATTTTGATTTATCAATTTAAGATTGAACAGGTAACATTTTGAAAGCATGTAATGGGATAGGGCTTTGTAATGTTCATTCTAAAGTTGTAGCTGTATCAGTTTCATTTTTAAATTGTTCTGAAGATGTGAAATAAGAAGGAATATTTCAAGGATTAGTATTTACTGAACTTCCATTAGCAAATATATCATAAATAATATAACCAAATAATACAGTAGCCATAATTGAAATCATTGATCCAAAACTTGAAATTTGATTTCAACCACTAAAGGCATCTGGATAATCAGGTATTCTTCTAGGCATACCAGCTAAACCTAAAAAGTGTTGAGGGAAGAAAGTAGTATTTACTCCTATAAATAAAGTTCAAAAATGAATTTTACCTAATAATTCATTATATGATTTTCCTGTAATTTTAGAAACTCAGAAATAAAAACCTGCAAATATTGCAAATACAGCTCCCATTGATAAAACATAATGGAAATGAGCTACTACATAATAAGTCATTAAATTGTTTTCTATTTATCAGAATTTAATTATAAATAGAAAAATACTCATTTTACAATGAGGATCGGACTATATCTTATCTAATTATTAAACTTAATTAACGTTCGATTACCACGTATAGTCTCTACGGATCCTACTTAATATAAAATTTTAATAATTATTGTTTAATTGTTTAAGAAAATAAGAAATAAATTTTAATAATAGAGTTAAGAGGGAATCGAACCTTAATTTAGAACTCATAATTTCCTATAAGAAACTATTCTTACTTAACCCTTATTAAGAAAAGATAGTTTAATATAATTAATATTACTCATTTTACCATTTTATTAAAAAGTAAAGGGAGTAAAATTTAATTTATTTCTTATTTTCTTAAATTTTATTTGATTTTAAACAACTACTCTTAAATTTTGATATTTTTGGTTTCCACGGTATTGCCTTTTAAACTTGTAGTATGGAAACAGCGTTATTTTCCATTTAAAAGGTTTCACCGTTAGCAATATTGATATATAATAATATTACCGATAAATTAATTATTTAAATTTATCACAGTGGTAAGACAACATGACACTTATTTAAAAAGATCTCTAAATTGAATAAATGAAAGTGTTTTTTCTCCAAGTAAAGGGTAATTAATACAGTGATTAATAATTTTTATTAAAGTTAATTTTCTATAAATTTCAATTAATCAAAATTTATTATTTAATTCTCTAACTTCATTTTGAGCATTGAAATGATTTTTTATTGTATCTATAATATATTTATCATTTTTTTGTCCTATTGAAAATGAGTGATTATTTGATACTTTTCTAATAGAAAAACAACCTTCTGCTTCTATAAAACCAGATAGTCATTCGTTAAAATAATTATAATCAATATTAACAATATCTGTATTTGAATTAAGATATTTTTTATCTCTAGCATTTAAATATCATTCAACATTATTTTGTTGAAAACATTCTAACATAAATGCTAATTGAGCTCTTAATCTTGAAGTTAATGGTGGATAAGAAACAAAAATATTAATTAAATTTTGAATATCTTTTCTATGATTTACTACTCAGATAATAAATTTATCATTTTCAATAATTCTTACATTTCCTCCAATATGTTTTTTAATTAGATTTAACATTGTTAAATTTTCAATACAATATTTTAATTTAATAACTAATCTATATTGAAGATTTTTATATCTTCAATGATTTACTTGAATACTTCCATCACCATCCATTAATCCTACTCAGAATTTAGGAATATAAAGAGGATCTTTTTTAATTCTATCATGTAATGCTAAATCTAATGAAGCATTAGCTAAAACTACTCCTGTTACACCTCCAATTGTAAATAAAGCTAAGAATCCTAATGTAAATAATAAAGGTGTGGTTAATCTTAAACTACCTCCATATAATGTAGCAATTCAAGAAAATATTTTAATTCCTGTAGGTACAGCAATTACCATTGTAGCTGCTGTGAAATAAGCTCTGGTATCTACATCTAATCCTACACTGAACATATGGTGAGATCATACTAAAAATCCTAATATTCCAATAGAAAACATAGCATATACCATTCCTAAATAACCAAATATAGGTTTTCCTGAAAATGTAGAAATTACTTGACTAATTACACCAAATCCAGGTATAATTAATATATATACTTCCGGATGTCCAAAGAATCCATTTCTTCAAATTTAATTTCACATCAGTAATTACTAATGATCTCTTATTAAATCCAGGTACCAGTAATTTAATAATTCTGGGCTTGTGCATACATAAAATATATGGAAGAAACCGACTGTACATTAAGCAGCATTTCAGCTACCTACCAGTGAGCCAGTCTGTAGCGGTATCTTAAACAACCGACGGTCTTTAAACGAGATATTTTATTAACCGTTAACACTAGTATCGCTAATGTTTATACTAACTTTTCCTTATATCTATAACTATTGTTTATATAACTTAACTGATATTATTAGAAAACATTTTATAAAAAATATTATTTAATATCTTAATTTGATACAAATATTATTAAATTACTGATAAAAACGTATAATTAAGGCGAATTTTATCTCTTAACAAACTATCTGTGGAAACGAATAGAATTATTTATTTACCTATAAATTCCCATTATAGTTTAAATTAATAATTTACTAAGTAAATTAAGATCAGTATATTAAATTAACTTGTATTTTTTTGTTTTGTTTTGTTTTGTTTTGTTTTTTAATAAATTGTTATAGATATATATAATAATATTTATACAATTATATATACATTATATTTAAGAGTTGCAAGTAGTAATAACTAAACATTAACTAAATCTAAGGTATATTCATTATTGAATATTTGCTCTTTCAGATCTTATAGCTTTTTACATCTGTCCTTAGAGCTTCGTAACTTGCACATTAAACCTTGACTTTTTTTCCCTAATATATTATTCGAATTTATTTATTTATCAATCTAGCTTTTTCAATCATTTCTAATAATTTTACCGGATCTAAATGATATTTTTTTAACAAATCATTATGCATTTGTTTTCATAAAGTATAAGAAATAAATTTTTTAGAGCATAAATGGTGAGTATCAAAATAAGGAAAAACATTTTTACAATTTGATACTCCTCCTATTCTATACTCATTTACATTGAAAACGGAATGTTTTGATACTGTTCCTCCGTTAAATAATAAACAAAGATGTTGTAAAACTTCAATATTTTCTTCTCCTTTTTGAGCTATATTGAAATTGAAACTAAACCCTTTATCTTTACTTATAGAACAAGTAAAACAACCTTCTCCGTCTGTAAATCCAGCTAATCAACAATCGTTTAAACTAGGTAAGATAGAACTATGTTTAAAGTTAATAGGATTTATTTTAATTCTACCTTTTTTTATTCAAGAATTAAACCCATTAACAAAATTTTCAAATCTTACTTTTTTACTAGGTAATACAATATTACCGTTAAACAAATGAATAATTAACTCTATTTCTTTTTTACTTTGTACAACATATCTGCTAGTATTTGCTGATTGTGCAATCACTTTACCTAAACCTAAAGTTTCTTGTATAAATTTTAATACTTTAATATCTACATTACTTTGTATTATAACAAAAACTAGATCACCTCTATTATTTATTATAAAGGAACCTTCACCTTCTGTAAATCCTACTAATCAAGTTAAAAATTTATTTGAAGGTGGTGTACCAATAGGTAGATATTGTTTTAATTTGTCATAATATCTTGAAAAATCAAATTTATCTTTTGAAGTACTATAATTAACTTTAGAATCTAATCTTAATTTATAAGATTTGTTAAATGATAATGCTGTTATTGACAATATAAATTCTCTAATAGCTATATCTTTTGAGAAAAGATGTTGGAATAATATTGGATCTCCTCCTCCAGCTGGATCATAGAAACTAGTATTAAAATTTCTATCTGTTAATAACATAGTTATTCCACCAGCTAAAACAGGTAAAGCTAATAATAATAAAATAGCAGTTACAAATATACTTCAAACAAATAATGGTAATTTATGTAAACTCATACCATTTGTTCTCATATTTAAAACTGTAGTAATGAAATTAATAGCTCCTAATAATGAAGATACCCCAGTTAAATGTAGACTAAAGATAGCTAAATCAACAGAACCACCTGAATGAGATTGAATTCCTGATAATGGTGGATAACTTATTTATTGTTGATAATCTCATGAATTTATTTTTATAAAATCATTATCATTATTCGCTTTAGTTCTCACTAAAGATCGGACTATGTCTTCATCCTTCTATTTATTAATATAATACTATGTAAACTCACTCTTTAAAAATATAAATTATAACAAATTTATATAAATAATTCCTATATAAATTATATTTAATTTTTAGGTTCTTTATTTGTATCAAAATCAGCATGAATTATTAACATAATTTCTGAATTAATGTCAAATTTATTTGTATAATTAACTATTGTATTATTTAAATCTTTATGAACATTTTTATTTATAATTTGGATATTATTTATTATACCATTTTTAAAATCTGAAGATATTTTTATTAAATTATTAAAATCGTATAAAGATAAAAACACTAATACACCTCTAGCAGTTAATAATCCTGTATTTTTATAAAATTTAACTATATTTTCATCTATAAACTCAAGTGGATACTTAGCAAAATGTTTATTTAAATTTTCAATATCAAATTTAATAAATCTATTTAAATCTGGTTTTACTAAAAAGTATAAATTAAAAACAACTCATTCGTTATTATCATATAAATCTTCTAATGTTTCAGCTAAATGAAATATAAATTTATCTATCATTTGTTCATTTATATCTTGAGAATTAAGTACTTTACCATCATTTAAAAATAAATTATCATAAATTTTATAAATACCATTTTCTCTATTAATTATAGATTTATTATTACTATTATCTAAAATTAAATTTCAATTATTATTTAGAGGTGTAGTATGTATTAATCGTATACTTTTATTATTTAATTATTTTGATTTATAATTTAATAAAGTTGTACCTAGTTTTCTAATTCTAATTTTATTTATAATTTCATTAAGTTTTGTAAAATTACCTTTATGTTTTACATAACTTCTCGCTCAAACTCTAAATTCAAAAGATTTCATTCCTTTCATAGTGTTATTATAATAATTTATAATATTTTCAATACTTCTAGAATTAGTAGTAACAACTGTTTGAGAAGTATTTTTAGAATAAGTTTTTATACCTAAAATATATCCTATAGCAGATAAAACTATTAAATCTAATTTTTGAGTTATTTCAAAACCATGAACTATTCTATTATTAGATTTATTAACAAGATAAAAACTTCCTTCTGCTTCAGTAAACCCTATTAATCATGCTTTTGACATTACCATATTAGCTTCTGTAGTATTAGATACTTGATTATTTACTTTTTCTCAAGCTGGTGATATATAATCAGAAGAAGGAAATTTTTTAATTAAATTTGACATTAATTCATCTCGTTTTACTTTAGTTAAATTATTATTTTCTAATATATTATAAGCTTCTTTAAATTTTAAATAATTGAAATATTTAGAAGTTAACAATGGATAATTATCAAATATAGGAAATATAACTTCTGCTAATTTTTTTCTATCTCTAATAAAAAAATTAACTGCTTTAGTATTAATTTCTTTATTTATATGACCTATACCTAATTTACTTTTAATAAAATATAATAATCTTGCATTGTATTCATGTTGAGTTAATTTATAAATTAAAGATCATTTTCCATTACTATAAGATATAGAAAAAGTACCATCTCCATCAGTAAATCCTACTAATCATTGATAGAATAATTCTTTATTTTTATTTATTGATTGTCTGTGTATATTATTTATAAAAATAGAAGGATGCTCTACGTTTAGTCTCTGATGGGTAGAAAATTTTACCCAGGCGAATTGTCCCCTTGTTAGTAATATTTTTACCATTCTAATAAAATTATAGAATAGGTAATTACTTCCGATTTGAGGAGTTTCTCGCATCAAGTAAAGTTTATTTAATATTACATTACTGTAATAGAACAACTTATCCTTAATCGTTCATCCAGTACCTGCACCATTTTCTACTAATGCACTAAGTAATAATAAAATTAATGAAGGTGGTAATAATCAGAAACTTATGTTATTTAATCTTGGAAATCTTTTTCTTAAGTAGTTTCCTACCTAAACGGACTATGTCTTCATCATTTATTATAATGAGCTTCGCGTGTAGTCTCTGAGGATCCTACTTAAAATCTTATAAAAATTATAATTTTGTTGGTTTCCTGCATATTCTTCCCATGTATACATAAGTGTTACGACTAATTCAGTTGAAAATACAACTTTATAAGTTTAAAACTTCAATTAGGTGTCTATGTATCTGTTAACTGGAAAATTAATTCCAAAATCGAGAGATTCCATGCATATAGCGAAGTAATAATTAAAAAGTTTACACTTATTAACGGCATTTCCAGTTTAGAGTTTAATTATAATATAATTTTTAAAAAGATAATTTATTTAAATGATCTCAAGTAAATTTAATTCTTTGTCTATTCATACTATTTTTTACAGAATCTGTTTTATTTATACCTTCTTCTGTATAATGTTTATTTTCAAATATTAATAGTACTATTTCTTTTCAATCGTTGTAATCTAAATATTTACTTGAAAATAATGGATATTTTTCTAAATAATTTACTATTATTTCTAAAGATAATTTACTTGAAGCTGTTAAAATATAATATTCATTACCAGTAGATTTTTGTTTTCTAGTTAACAATGAACAATTAAGAAAATTTGATATATCTGTTAAAACTTTAAAATAACTTTCATTAGTGATTGGATCTAACATTCTTTGTTCAATTCTTAATCTACAAGATATTTTTCTTTTTTTTGCATTGTTTTCTAATTTAATATGTTGAACAGAAAAACTACCATCTGAATCAATAAATCCACTTAATCAACCATCTTCAGATAATGAAATATCTTTCAATGGTAATTTAGTAAAATTTGTATTATGATTTTTATTTAATCAATCTATTAATTTGTGAAGTTGATGTATTTTAGGAGTTCTTAATTCTCCATTTATTAAATGAACTAATTTTTTTAAACCTATTACTGGTGAAACAGTTAATACACAAGCATTGTCTTGTATTTTATATCTTATAAAACCTGAACCTATTAATTCTAATAATTTATTAGCTAATGGTTCATTTTTTAAACTAAAAGTTATGCAAAATCTTGGATTATGTTTCTTTTTTTGATTTGGTTTTTGAATTCAAATATGTCCATCACCTTCAAATAGACCTGCTAAATATTCTTTAAATTTATTATCTTTATAATTATTAATATGATAATTTTTATTAAACTCAAGGAGCACCTGTTTGTTTGCCATATCAGGTGCTCCTATATGAATTGGTAAAATATAATTACCAAAACCTCCTATGAATGCTGGCATAACCATAAAGAATAACATTATTATTCCGTGAGCAGTTATAATTACATTAAATAATTGATGATCTCCTTGAAGAAATTGAACTCCAGGTGAAGATAATTCTAATCTAATTAAAACTGAAAATCCTGTAGCTATCATACCTGCAAATATAGCAAATACTAAGTAAAGAGTTCCAATTTCTTTAGCATTAGTTGAATAAAGTCGTCAATCCATACAACATTCCTCACTTTTCATATTTACTCCTCTATTTTTGATTTAATATTTAACAAAAATTTCAAAAAACAAATTTATAATTTGACGAAATAGAGGTGATTCGAACACCTAAGGGATAACCCGAACAATTAGCAATCGTTTTAACTTTCCAATGTAAACTATTCCTTATTTATAACTCTTAAAATTCTATTTATTATTTTATAATAAAAAAGGGGTAAATTTAATTAAATTTTGTTAATTTTAATAATTATTTAATAATAAAATTATTTATTTTTATTTGTAATATTTATTATTGAAATATTTACTAATAAATTTTAATAAATAATAATAAAATGAAATTAATAATAATTAGTGTAAATAGATTGCATCTTTAATATAAGATATTACTAATAATACAAAAACATAAGCTTGAATAATAGATACAGCTACTTCTAATCCACATAATGCTAAAAAGAATGCAAATGGAATTAAAGTGAATATAGCTATAATAAAACTACTATTAAACATTTGATATAAAAAAGTAGATAATATTTTTAATAAAGAATGACCTGCTACCATATTAGCAAATAATCTTATACCTAATGATAAAGCTCTAGCTAAATATGATACAGTTTCTATTAAAACTAATAATGGAACTAAAGCTAAAGGAGTTCCAGATGGTACAAAATATGAGAAAAAATGTAATCTATGAATGTATAATCCAAGTATAGTTACACCTGTTAATATTGTAAATGATAATCCAATAGTTACTATTACAGAAGTTGTTATAGTATATGAATAAGGTATATTACCTATTAAATTACTTATTAATATAAAGAAAAATAATGAATAAATAAATGGTAAATAAATTTCTTTACCTAATTGTTCTCTTACCATTGTATTAATTGTTGTAAATATACTTTCTATAGCTATACTTCATTTTGATGGTAATATTTTATTTTCATTATTACTTATTATATGTAAACTTAATATTATAAATAATATTAATATAGAATATAATCCTAAATTACTTAAAGTTATATTTATGTATCCTAATATAGGTGCTATTACACTTATTAAACTACTCACTTCAAATTGTTCTAATGGAGAATTTATAATTAAATTATAATTATGTAACATTTTTATGTTTTTATTTTTTTTATTGGTATCTAAAATTAGTACTAAATTTATATTTTAAATTTAATAACGATTAACAATATTTATTATAAATTTTACTTTAAATATTTTTTAAAGAATTTATAAAATTAAGTTATAAATAAATTATTATATATTATATTATATTTTTATTTTAATTATATAAATTTAAAATTAAATAAATATATATAAATATAGCCTTTATCAGAATCGAACTGACATTAGCAACTTGAAGGGTTGCTGTACTACCATTATACTAAAAGACCTTCTTAAAATAAAATATATAAATTTTATAAAATTTCAATCGAATCAATTAGAGAACAATCAAAATTTAAAATTATATTCATTGAATTAATTGATTCATAAATATAATTTTATTAGATATTTTGATAATATAATTTAAATTAATTAATAATAAAAAAGACAGAATGGGAATTGAACCCTTCTACTAACTAATGAGATTAGCGTGCAAACCGTTACACTAAACTGTCTAAATATAATTAAATTATATTTATTGAACACTATATTTGTAAAACGTATACGAACAAAGAGACTTGAACTCTTAAGGAATTACTTCCACTCCTGCTTAAGAAGAGATTGTTTACCAATTTCAACATGTTCGCTTATTTATTACTCTTTTATATTTTGCTATTTAATATTTTATATTTTATTTATATATAATAATTTAATATTCTTTTGATTTCTTAAATATTAAAAGGCGTTAATAGGAATCGAACCTATGAATAAAGTATTAACAGTACTCCGCAATAACCTCTCTGCCATAACACCATAAAATTTTTTTAGAAGTTAAAGAAAGCTTAATTTAATATTTTAAAGAATAATGATAATTTTCAGACCTTAATATTTTATCGATTTTTGAGATAATTTTTAAATATTAATTTATTCTATTAAACTCATTATAAAAATCAGAGTTTTTTTTTAATATATTTACTCACTCTTTTAGTTCTTTCTGTTAAATTTTTCAATTTTAATAATTATTTTTGTTAAAATTTTTATATATTAAAATAATAAATATGGTAGGCACGATTCGAACATGCTGTATGTCTCCTACCCAAAAGGAGCGACTGACCAATTTGTCATCTACCATTTAATTTATTAAAAAATTGAGCAGTAAAGGAATCGAACCTTTTATGGCGCTAACCAATTCTTTTACAGAGAATCACCATTACCAATCGGATCACCTGCCCTTAATTTATAAATATTTATTTTTTAAATAATTAATATTAAGAATTCTTAAATATATAAATAATACATAAAACTTATATGATTTTAATTTAATTTAAATTATATTTTTATAATTGAAAGCATCTGGACTTGAACCAGAACTTTCTCATTAAAAGGGAGACACTCAACCACTCGAGTTCTGCTTTCTTATAATTAATTAAAATTTTTAATTACTTACTGAGTTAACCAGATTCGAACTGATATTATTCATTACCAAAAAATGATGTTTTTCCAAATTAAACTACAACTCAAATCATTTTATTTTTTTTTTATTACAATTTAATTAAATAATTTTGTTTAAAATAATATAAAAAATATTGCCAAAAACTGGAATCGAACCAATTTCTAAATCTTACAAGGAATTCGTTTTACCAATTAAACTATTTCGGCTTAAATATATAAAATTTATTATTATTTAATAAAAAAAATTAAAAGCAATTTGCCTCGAGAGAGAATTGAACTCACATTTCTATATCTTCAGAATAGCGCTTTGACCACTAAGCAATCGAGGCTTATAATTTATGGAGAAAGATAGACTCGAACTATCATATTTGTAATGCAAATACAACTGATTACCAATTATCAGATTTCCCCTTAATTTATATTCTTTTAAATTATTATATAAAAAATTTTTAATAAAAATTTTATTTTATTGAATTCTACTCAATATATAAATCAGCTAAACAAATTATACAAAATATAAAAATTTGAATTTGTATAATTAACAATTCGAAACATTGTAGATAGAGAAAATTTTATTAGTTTAGTAGAATATTTGCTTCATTATTACTAAAATTATTCAAATTTATCTGTTAATTCTAAAATATAGCTATAAGCCTCAAAATAAATTAAATAGATTTCAAGTTGAAATCGAACCATTTATAATAATAAATAATAATATTTCATAGAAAAGGGATAAATAAAAATTAATTAAAATAATAAATTAAATAATTAATTAGAATTCTTATAAATAATAATTCTGTAAATAATAATTATTTATTCTGATTACTTTGAGTAGTTATAGATATGGCCCCTGACCCAATTTCTAATATAAATCCTATTGTTAATACTACAAAGAAGATTAAAGCTATACTAAATCCAAAAGTACTTACTTTATATAAAGTAACAGCTATAGGAAATAATAATAATATTTCTAAATCAAAAATTAAAAATAACATAGCTACTATATAAAATTGAATTTGGAAATCCGTTCTATTTTGTTTTCTAACAGCTGAATATCCACATTCATAAGCTGATATTTTAGAATCATCAGGTCTATGAACTGAAAATAAGAAATTTAAAAATAATAAAACAAAAGCTAATATAGGAACAAAAATAAATAACATTAATAAATTATTCATTAATAATTAAATAAAGATAAAGAAAGTATTGTTGTACTATTTAATAAAATTGATGGTTTAAGAACAAATAATAAAATAGATAATGTTAAAGTAGATATAATAAAACTATTAGTACTACTTATTTCTATTTCTGAATTAGAATTTAAATTATTAATTATTTTTAATTCTTTATCACTATATTCAGATGTATTTTCTTCTTTTGTAAATAATATTTTTATTATTTTTAAATAATAAGAAGCACTTATTATACTTACAATAATAGCTATTATAGACATAAAGTAATATCCATTTTGAATTGCTGAATATAATACAAATTGTTTTGAGAAAAATCCTATTAAAGGAGGTATACCAGCCATACTAAATAAACAAATTGTTAAAGTAATTGATAATACAGGATTTAAGAAAAATTGACTTTTTAATTCTGAAATATTATTAATATCATTTTCTATTCCTGTTTCATCTTCAACCATTATACTTTGTATTAAATCTCTATATGAATTTTTTATTATATATCCAAATAATATGATTATTAAAAAAGTATTTAAATTTGTAATAGTATATTGTATTATATAAAATATTAAAGCTTCTATAGATTGTTCAGAATTAATAGCTAAAGCTAATAAAATAAATCCTATATGAGATATAGTACTATAAGCTAATAATCTTTTTATTTTAGATTGAGCTAAACCTAATATTGTACCTATTAATAATGATAATAATGAACTTATTAATAATAAATTTTTACTTCATAAATAATTATTATTAAAACTTAAAATATTACTATTATTTATATTTTTTAAAGGATTTAATTCTAATATTAAATTAATATTATCTATTAAATTAATATGAGTTTGTATTTCAAATAATATTAATAAAATAGATATTTTAGGTATAATAGTTAATCAAGTTGTTATTATTGTAGCACTATCTGCATATACATCTGGAGCTCAATTATGTAAAGGTGCTGCTGCTATTTTAAATAATAATCCTATAAAAATTAATATTAAACCTAAACTAAAACCTAATAAAATATTATTATTATCAACTACTGATATCATACTATATATTGAATCTAAATTAGTTAAACCTGTGAAAGTATAAATTAATCCACAACCTAATAATATAATACAAGAAGCTAAACTACCTAATAAAAAATATTTTAATCCTGCAGATATTGCTAATTCTGAATGTCTATATAAAGAAGCTAATATATATACTCCAAAAGATTGTAATTCTAAACTTAAATATAATGTTATTAAGTTTGAAGAAGATACTAATAATAAAGAACCTAAAGTTGATATTAATACTATTATTGAATATTTTATTCTATAATTATTAATTGAGAATATTTTATGACTTTTTTCATTTAATTCTAGATTATTATCTATAAATTTATGATTTATTAAAGGTCAAGCTATTAATATTACAGAACCTGTTAATACTATAACTATATCAAATAATTGTGTAAATAAAGTAATTTGGAATAAACCATTATATATTCCTATACCTGATCCAATTGACTGAATATAAAAAGCATTAAAAATTAATGCTCCAGTATAAAGTAATAATAGTGAAGATATTCTTAAATATAAATTTGGTGAAATATTTCTATTTATTGATGGTAGGGCTATTGCCACTATAAGAATCATGATACTAATAAACATCATTACTTTTATTTTTTTATATTTATTATTCAATATTAATTAATATTTAATAAATTTTATATAATTAACTTTATTACATCCTATTGGATTTGAACCAATAATTAAATGCTTCGAACGCAAATGCTTTTCCAAATTAGCTAAAGATGTTACAGAATTATAAATTTGTATCAAACTTTAGATTATAATTAATATAAATATATTTTATTTAAAAAAATATATAAAAATAATTTTTAATATAGGATATAATATTTAGCTAACATATAAATGAATTTCTAATATATTTTATTTAATTAAATTTTATTTTAAATAAAATATTAATTAATTTATTTAGATTTTAATTTGGTTGCAGAAATATTTCAAATATTATACGAGTAAAGAGACTTGAACTCTTACGATTAAAAAATCATAAATTCCTAAGATTTACCCGGCTACCAAATTTCGGCACACTCGCAAATTAATAAATTTTTAGATCAAATATTATTTAATAAATAATATAATACAAAAATATTTATTTAAAATTATTAAAATTAAACATTATATGTTAAAATTTTAACATATGTTTTATAAATAAGAGATAGAGTAATCGAAACTCTGTCTGCATAGTGTAAATATGCTGTTAAACCACTCAACTAATCTCTTACTATTAGAAATAAAAAAGGGGGTAAAATTAATTTATTTTCCAGCAGCACTTTCCAGTACGGCTACCTTGCTATGACTTTTGAGATGTTACTCAATTGAATTAATAAAAATTAATTAGTTTAACATAGCCGCTATAATATTAAAAATAATAAAATAACTATTTAAATTTATAATATATATAAATCTAAATTTAACTATGAAAAATTTATAATTATATTTCCATTTCCATCAATATAAGCTTCTTCCCAGCGACAGACAGTTAGTTCATCACGGATGCTAGTTTCACCGTTGCGCTTATTATCAACGATTACTCGAAATTCCTTCTTCATGTTTCCGAATTGCAGAAAACAATCCGTCTAATTTTATATTTTAACTTTTTTTAATGTTTAGCTCTTCCTACTTTCCAAATTTAACTTTTTTAATAAAAATTAAATTTAACTGAATTATTAATCTTTCAATTATTTAAATTTTAATAAATAAAAATTTTAACTTTATTAATAAAATAAATATTTAATTCATTTTAGGAAAAAGTTTAGCATCACTTTGTAAAAGTTTTTGTGGCACGTCTATAGCCCAGTTCATAAGGGCCATAACGACTTGTCTTAGCCCCAAATGAAACTCTATAAGAATCATTAATTGTTAAGTATGTAATTAATATATTAAATTAACAATAGGGATTTCGTCCGTTAGCGGAATTAACCTCAGTTCTCACGATACGGACTGAAGACAGCCATGCAACACCTGTATTAAATGTTTAATTTATTATTTAAAATATATTTAATATTTTAAAGTTAAAACATTCCTTTATATAATTTATATAAAAATATAAAAAATAAAAGTTTTTATTCAAGAACTGGTAAGGTTTTACGCGGATTATCGTATTAAATAACATGCTTCACTTCGTTTGCTCCGAAACCGACTAATTTTTTTGTTTTCAACTTTGCAGTTGTACTCACAAGGCGGAATGGTTATCGTGTTAACAATGTCATTAATAAATTTATTACTAATAACTACCATTCATCGTTGACAGAGAGGGGTATTTGGGGTATCTAATCCTATTTCCTATCCTCACCTTCGTTTCTGAGCGTCAATCATTAATGGAAAAAAGCTTTCGCTTTTAATATTCTACTTAGTATTTAAGGATATCAGACCTACTCTAAGCATTATTTGATATATCCTCTATTTGATTCTAGCTTTTATTCTTAACTTATTTAAATATTTTATAAATTAATTAAAAGCCGCCTACAAACCCTTTACGCCTGATTAAGACGATTAACGTTTGTGTCTCTGGCCTTACCGAGTCTTCTGGCACCAGTTTTGGACGACACTAATAATAAGGTAATATCATTATTTTCCCTTATGTTATCAATTTTTATAATTGATTTCAGTTAGCTAGTTCACTCTTTCGAGCATTGACTAATATTCTCGACTGCTGGTAGTATTAAACTACTTGGAAGATTTCATTCCCAATGTGGCCATATGTTCTCTCAAACTTAGCTATTGATCGTCGGCTTTGTAAGCATTTACCTTACCAACTACCTAATCAAAATAAATAGTTTTATATAACAGAAAATTTCCTTTAATATAAATTAAATGTTATTATTTAATTTATTTTAATTATTAAATTTTTAATAATTAAATTTATTTCCTATTTATGGAAATTATAAAGTAACTTATTTATTATCCTCACCTTTACACCTTATTTTTTTTAATATTATATAATTATATATAATATTGTCGAAAATAATGATTTGCATGTCTTAAACTACTGAACAACGTTCAATCGGAACCAAAATTAAATTCTTATGATATTTAAACAATAAATTGTTATTAAACTTTATTGTTTTATTTTATATGCTTTAATTGCAATATTTTGTATCTCTTTTAAATTATTTTTTTAATTTAAAACTATCATATAAAAAATCAAATTTATATCTAAAATTTAAGTAATATTAATTGTAAATTAAATATATAAATTTTATTCAAAATTTTTAATTTTTAAAGTCTAAATTTAAGTTTAAAATTTATATAGAAATAAATAAAATTGTATTGTGAATTGAATATTTTTAAATTAAAAAAATAATTTACTTAAAATTTCTCATGGGGATAAGAAAATAAAATTAATTTAATATATTATTTAATATATTTATAAATATATAAATATGTTTTATTTATTAAATAATTATTTATTATTAATTTATAAAGAATAAATTAATAAGGTGATATATTAAATGCTATTAAAATACTAGGAACTAAGATAATGAAAGCTACACAAACAGGTAATAAATTTAATCAACATAAATCAATTAAAGCATCATATCTCATTCTTGGTAAAGTAGCTCTAAATCATACAAACATAAAACAAAATATACATGTTTTTAATCCAAGTATAATAGATTGTAAATTAATTAAAGAATTATTAATAAATAATTCAGGCATATGATATCCTCCTAAAAATAATATAGAAGTAATACAACTAAATAAAACTATTGAAGCATATTCAGCTAAAAAGAAGAAAACAAAAGGTACACTAGAATGTTCAGTAAAGAATCCAGCTACTAATTCAGATTCCAAAATCTAAAACTAAAACTAAAAGCAAAAGAAGATATAGCTAAAATATAAATATAAATATAAATATAAATATAAATATAAATATAAATATAAATATTAATATTAATATAAATATAAATATAATATTTATATTTATTATATCTAATTTAATACGTTAGTTCAATTATTAATTATTTATTTAAAGTTAAATTTTAATTTCTTTAATATAGAATTTACCTTTAAAAAGTCTACCTGATTTAATGTATCTAGAAATAGTCGTTTTATGTACATTAAATTTATTTGCTAATTGTACTCTATTGGAGAAATTTTCAATTAAATTATAATTTGCATCATACAAACCTAAAGATCTAAGACTTTTTTTATTGACATTAAATTTTTTGTATTATCACTATGAGTTTTCCTGAACATAGGATTCAATTTACTAGGTTTACTTTTTAAACTTAAACTTATTTTATCATGAGTTTATCCACAGATAGGAAGATTGATTTTATTTACAAATCTTGATTTCATTTTTTCTATTGCTTGTTTTTTGTGTTTATACCTTAACATAGAATTAGCCTCTTTTTTAAAATTAAATAAAGAAGAAAAAGGAAAAGCAGATATTATTGTAGTTTCGATATCTGTTAATAATACAGCAGGATCTTTATGAAAATAATATATTACTATATTAAAACTATTTAAACCATATTTTTTAATAGATCTTTGTAATCTTAAGTTAGAATATCTACCTTTAATCTGATCTATTAATCTAGAATATAAATTTAAACTAGAGCCAATATACTGTTTATAAGATTTAATATGTATTAAACCGTAAACTCCACCTAAATTACTTAAATCTTTCTTTAGTAAATTAGTATTATAAAGATCTTTATAAGTTTTTAAGGGTTTAATAGGTATAACATTTAAACATTGAATAAAAATAATAGGAAACAAGTTATCGTATTGAAATTTTTCACAATAACTTTGGTAAATTAAAAACAATAAAATAAATAATAATAATTTCAACAGTATATTTATCCATTATCTTTCAATAACGGTTGGACTATATCATATTTCATTTAATTATTAGAAATTATCGCGTATAGTCTCTGAGGATCCTACTAAAAATATAAATTTATTAATATATTTTGTTGGTTTCCTGCTGATTGTCCATTGTATTATCTTTAAAATTTTAACTTTCTATTCTAAATTAGATGAGTACTTAAAGCTTTAGGATGTTCCAGCATATAGCGATATTTATAGAGGCCAAATCGTTTAGTAATTAGGTTTAGCCTCTTGTAAATCAAAAGGTGTTCTAGATGTTTCAGCTAAAATAGATATAAAATAAAATATAAATATTGGAAATAATGGTATTATATATCAAATAGCTTGTTGATTTTCAATTATAGTTGTGAAATTAAATGAACCTGTTAATATAATTATAATTAATATAGCAGAACTTAATATTAATTCATAACTAATCATTGCAGCTGTACTTCTTAATGATCCTAAAAAAGCATAAGTAGAATTAGCTGATCAACCAGCAAATAATATTCCATATACTCCTAAAGAAGATAAAGCTACAGTATATAATATTCCTAATGAAAAATCAGATAATGTTAATCCTTGTCCAAAAGGTATTATACCTCATCCTAATAAACTAAATATTAAAGAAAATACAGGTGCTAAATAAAATAAAATTTTATTAGATTGAGAAGGTATAACAGTTTCTTTAAATATTAATTTAAGAGCATCACTAAAAGGTTGTAATAAACCATAATAACCTGTTGTATTAGGACCAACTCTTCTTTGATGAGCTGCTAATTGTTTTCTTTCTATTATTGTCATAAAAGCTACTGATAATAATATAGGTAATATTACTAATAATACATCTAATAAATTAATTAATACATTTAATAAAATTAAAATTAAATTATTTGTATTCATAAATAAGTATAATGATCATCTTTATTTATATTTATGATAGACTATTTCTTTATTATTTAAATTAATTTAATATTTTTATTTTTTTTTTTTAATTAAATTAATTAAAGTATATAAATTTAAAATATAGTCTTAATTTACAATTTCATAAATATAAATATTGATTTAAATAGTTAATTAAAATTAACAACATAACTTATAAAAAATATCTATCTTTATTATTTATAAAATAAATTAAATATTTTTTTAAGTAGATTTATTATAAAAAATTTTTATTAAATATATTTAATTTAAGAAAATAATAATTAAATATAAGTAAAAGACACTGTAACAATAAATTTTTTTATATAATCAACCTAATTTAATAGGGATTTGTTTTAATATTAATTTTAAATTATAAAAAAACAAAACCAAAAAAAATTTAAATTTAATTAAATTCTATTCTCTTTTGGATTCGAACCAAAATTAACACTTTAGAAGAATGCAGTTCTACCATTGAACTAAGAGAATTTATTTTAATTATATTCTATTTTATAATTATTTCGATTATAATTTACAAATAATCAAAATATTTAATTAATAGATTTCTTTTAATTTAAGAATAAATAATTTATTTATTAATTAATTTAGAGTTAAGAGGGAATTGAACCCTAATTTTATAGATTTTGCAGATCTACTACAGAAACCATCTGTAAACTCAACTCTATTCATATAAATCTGTTTCTTGTGATTCAGAATTACTAATTATATTTATTTAAATTAATTTTACTAATTTTATTTATATTTAAGATTTATAATATTAATTGTAAAAAACAAAAGAAAAAAAGATTTATATTCTCATTATAATATATATTTAAACTTTTAATTATATTAGAAAAGGGGTAAAATAAATTTTAATAATATTTAAATATATTAAATAATTTATTTTTTATTTAATGATATGAATATAGGTGCAATCATAGATAATAATAAAATAATACTACATATTATTAATAATATAGCAGCATAAGTATAAATTAATTGTCCTATAGCTTCAATTTGACTAAATGAAATAAATGTAGTATCTGCAATATTAGATTGATAAGTAGTATGAATATTATTAATAAAATTTAATTCATTATTATTTCAAATAAATAAATTAAAATTAGTTATAGTATCAAAGATAAAATTTAAACTAGATACATTATTAAAACTAAATGGTAAAATATTAAACATTTCAAACATGAATAATGAAGCAACTACAAAAGCTAAAGGTAAATTTTTAGTATATTGTTTTCCAGTATCTATTATATCTGTTAATGATATATTAATCATCATAATTACAAATAAAAATAATACTGTTATAGCACCTACATATACAATTATATATGATAAACCTAAAAAACCTATACCAGATAATATTAAATAACCTGCTGCATTTACAAATACAGAAATTAAATATACTACTGATATTACTGGATTTTGAGAAGTAATAACTAATACACTAGATATTATTGTTGTAAAACTTAATATATTTATTAATATATATTTCATTTAAAAAAATATTAAAATAAGCCTATTTTATTAATATTCGATCTAAATTTTGAACGAAAAAGGCTATAAACATTTAATTTTAAATAAATTAAATTATTTTATATATTTATTATTAATTAAATGTAGGTTTAACCTAAAAATATAATACTCTAATTAAAGAATATTTTTGAAATATTATTATAATATTTTATAATAAATTTAAATTTATATAAATAAATTTATAAAATGTAATAATTTTATTTGTTTAGTTTATTATTTAAAATTTATAAACTAAATTTTATAAATAAATTATATTTTGAAAAATCGTAATTTTAATATAGTTAATTTACGAAAACTGAATAGTAAATATTCTCTTTTATTATTTGTAACTTTTAAATTATATATTTGATCTAGTACTTCTATGTGACCTTTACTTAAGAATTTTCTTAATTTAGTTTGGAATTTCTATAAGATTGAATCTTTATAAAGTAATTGTTCAAAATCTTTCATAGTTAATTCTTTGTTATGACTTAAACCTTTAGATTATCAAGATATTTATAAAACATTAGAAAATAAACCTGGTATTAGTAATTTATTAGATAATACTCAAGCTCTATTTGATAATATAAATGAAAATATACCAATTGATACAACTAATATAGTTGATAATAATAATATTGATATAAATATAATAGAAAATCTGTCTTCTCCTATTATTTCAGGAGATCAAATAGAAGTTAATTTATTAGATAATAAATCTATAAATATTGATTTAAAAATTATTTGACAAATTACTAAAAGTATTCAAATAACTACAACTGATAATCATCATGTTATCTTTAATTATTCAGAATTAATTCATGGTAATTTTAAAATAATTTGAAAAATAGGAAAAATTTTACCATTTGAAAACTTTTTATAAGAAGAAATTAGATTTAAAATGATTATTAATTTATTAATTTATTAATTTATTAATTAAAGGGGATATTTATATTATTTATATTATTTATATTATTTATATTATTTACTTTCAATTATAGATGTTTATAATTTATAGACCTATGTAGAATCGAACTACTAAATAAAACTGCTCGTCAGTTGTATTGTTAACCATTAACTATAAGCCTTTATATTAAAGGGATAAGAAAGTATATATAAAGACACTAATACTTACAATCAAGCTTTTCTCATAGGCAATTCGTCGTGTGTATATTAATAAAACAAAAAATAAATTATTTGTTTTTGCTTTTTTAAAACGTGTACACTTTTAATTTTTCTAAGTATATTCTGATAATTTCAAGAATATTGAAAAAGACCATAATTTAGAACAATTTTAAATTTTTGATTTATAGAAGAAATTAGATTTAAAAAAGAAATAAATTTTAATTTAAATTTCTGAATTAAAGGGGTATAGACCTAAGTAGAATTGAACTACATTATGAAATATCGAGCACTATTTCAAAGTTAAACCATTAACATTTAAGCCTTTATGAGTGGTTATTTTATTAAATGAAAAGAGTTTTATATTAATACTATTTTTTATGAAAATGAACTATTTTCATTAAATTTAATTTCAACTTTTTTGAATTTAAATATTAGAACTATTTCATTTAATTCATCTTTAAGTTGACCTAATTCTGTACCAATTAAATAATCAGGTAATTCTTTATCTACAAAAAATGAATCTGTATCTGTATAATATAATTTAATACCTAATTTAATTAATAACATTTTTAATTCTATCATTTCAATTCTAGCATAAGAGGTAACGGCCGCAGCAATTCCAACATGAGATTTAACTTTTCTAAAATTAGTTAATAATTCTAATCCTGTATCTTGTTTAATTTCATTAATTAAATGATAATCCAAATTACTACTCATTAAAATTGTACTAATTTCTTTATTAATATTAATTTCTGAAAATATAGTATAAGTACCATAATAATGAGAAATTTAATTTTTAAAAACATTTTTAGTTTCAATTAAAGTTTTTTTTCTACCAAAATATCCATATAAAGTATTTAAATGCATTTTAGCAATAAATCTTAATGGTCCTATAGCGAATTTTTTAATATTATAAAAGAATTCAATATATTTAGTAAATATATTTTCTTTACTAAAACTATACACTTTAATTAATTCTACTTTATAACCATATTTAACAATAGTTTTTAATTCTTCTGTAAAATATAAACCAATTCATGAACCAAGAGGATGTAAGGTTTCATTCTCAAGTTTATAAGGTAATAATGGAATAAATAAATTCTCAGGAGTTGTAATTTTAGCTTCAGCAAATCCAAATACATCTTCTAATTTAACATCGATTCCATCAATTTCTTCTAAAAATTCAATAGGCATTGGATTACACATTGCTTTAGGATATAAAGAGTTAACATCATAATGTTTTAAATTTTCCCCATATTTATAAAAATAATCAGTAGAGCCACCAAGATAAGCCAATCTTATAATATTATCTAATTTTTTACTTAATATAGGTATATTTGATTTTAGAAAATTTTGTCTAAATATTTTAAATGATAATGTAGAAGTACTTCAAATTGAACAAATATCTACATTATATTCATTTATATAAATATGTTGTGCTTTTATTAAAGCTTTTAATAAACTTATAGAATCTTGTTTACTATATTCAATAAAACTATTTAATAAATTGTTATTTTCAAATAAAGTTATTTTATTAAATAAAGGATTATAAGAATGTAATTTACCTTCTACATTAAATAAATCACAGAATTCTTGTAAAGAAATTGGAAATAATCTTAAAGAATCTTTAAATATGAATTTCTTATCTTTTCAAATTAAATCAATACTTATAAATCTATGTAATTCATCAATAATTGAATTAACTTTATTAATATTTATATCAGGTAATTCTAATACTCCTTTATAAATGAAATAACCATCAAATGAACCTAGATTATGAGAGTAAATTATACATTTATTTAAATTTAAATTATTTAATTTTATCATAAAATTAAATCATAATTCTTTAATTGCTTTATCTGAATTATTTAATAATAAATTATGATCTATTAATTCAAATAAAGTTATAATTTCATTATTAAAAATATAAGAAAAACTAATACTAATAGGAATTTGATTATTATTTAATTGAATAGTTTCTAAATCTATTGTAGCAATTGATGTTTTATTTATATTTTTAGAAGTTTTTAATGGTTTAATTAAATCTGTTTGATTTTGTGTGAATTTTACAGAATTATTGTGAAAATTTCTTCTAAATTGATGAATTGAATTCGTTTGTGTTTTTTTTTTGCCATTTAAAATAATTTTTGTTTCATAATTTCATAATTTAATTTGTAATATTTGAAAAGCTGTTAAAGGATATCCTGATTCATAAAATGTTTGAATACTATGTTTAATTTTATCTAAATAATTAAAAATAGTTGTATTTTCATCAATAATAATATTTTTATGAATGAAAAATGTTTTATCTTCATTAAAAATTGAAACTATCATAATTTTTTTACCATTTTTTTTAAATTCAGATTGTAAAATTAAAGCAGCAAATAAAGCAGCAAATAAATTTTTATGATCTAATAAATAATTATTTTCAAATGTAAGAATAGTACATTTACTTTCTTCATCATATTCTTTATTTAATAATTTTAAAGGTTTAATAATAGATAGATCATGTATAACATTATTTATTCTATTATTTATAATATCTAAAACTTTTCCACTAATTGAGAAAATTTTTCTTAAAATATAAACAGGATAAGTATAAATAATTTTAGTATAAATTAATCAAATATTTATTAATTTATCTCCAATTAAACTATTTAAAGATATATTTTTAATAATAAATCTAATAGAACTTAATAATATATTATTTACAAACATAAATAATAAACTAAAAGTGTAAATATTTCATCCAATTGACTGAATATAAAAAATCATGTACATACATGATATAATATTTATAATTAAAGTAATAAACAAAATAATTTTGTTTAATGATTTAAAAGTAATTAAAATAATTACTGAAGGTAGGGCTATTGCCACAAAAAATAAATTAAAAAATAATATTTTCATTTATAATTTATTAGAATCGAACTAATAACTATTGATTGGCAAATCAATCGTGTTACCATTATCACTAAAATTATTTACTTTCTTTGAAATAAAATTTCAAATTATTATATTTTATTTGAATTACAAAATTTTTATTCTCTCTTTTAATAAAAGAGATAAAAAAAAAAGGAGTAAACATGAATTTTTGATTAATACATTATAATGATGTTCACATTTATCATAATATTATTTATTATTTATAATATAATAATTAATATATATAATCAAACTGGAGTTCTATTTTATCAAGGAGTTCAATTTAATAATGATCCAATTAATGAAAGTAATGATTCTATCTTATTATATTCAATAGAAAAATTAAAAAAAGATGAATTAGTTAAAACTGTTAAAGAATTACAATCTAAAGTAAAAGAAGATAATAATAATTTAAAAAGAATATCTATTTTTTAAATTATAAAATTACTTTATAAAAAAATATATATTAATTATATTTTTATAATCAAAATTTTAAGTAAATTAACAATTATATCAATATTATTTAAATTATTTTCAAAAATTAAATTAATTAGAATTATTTGAATAAGTGTATATTCATTTATTTCATTTATATTTGGATTATCTTATTCTGATGTTTATGGATTTAATGATTTAATTGAAGGAATTAAAAATTATTGATCAAATATTTTACTTTACACTAAAGAATTAAAATTATATAAAATAATTACTAAATTATTAACTTCATCAAAAGAAATTGATGAAATTTCTAAAATTTCTGAAACTATAAAGGAAGAAGAATTAAATCAAGTAAATAATAAAAAGGAAATTCCATATGAAAATTTTTCCAGTGGACAGAGTGAAACAATTCAAACTTCAACTATTGAAAACAATTGACAAAATAATAGAAATATTAGAGAAATAGAAAATTTATCTAACAAAGATTTAAATAAATTAGAAGAAATAAATAAACCTTTTTATTTAAATTGATATTTTTTAATTTCTATAACTACAATTTCATTGTCTTTAAGTTATTATTATTGAGATAATATATCAGAAATTACTTCTAATTTAATAGAATGATTAAAAAATTTTAAACCGGATAATGACTCTAAATCTAATGACGATACATCTGGATTTAGAGATATTGAATTAAATGATTTAAGTTCAAATTCTAACATTCATGACAAAATTACTTCAATGGATACAACAACTATTATAGAATATCATGAAAACATAACTAAATCAACTTATCAAATATTAGCTAAAATTAATAATAGAATTCATTTTTTAAATAATCATTCAAATTTAACAACTAATCAAATATTAAAAATGAATTTAGATTTAACTAAATTTTTTACACATCTTAAAACTAATCAAATTAATCAAATTGAAATTTTCAATAAATTAATAAATTTAAAATTGGAAGAATCTTAAAATTATAATTGTACAAATCATATCTATATTTAATATAATGTATATTATATTCTTAAATATAAATATATTATATGATAGCATATATACTTTTTCATTTATTATTCCATTGTCTAGAATTAAGACAAAACCATATAACAACTATTTTAATAGAAATCTGTCATATTCTATTAATAGAATTACTTATTTAGAAGATTTCTTTAATCATGATATTTGCATTTTATTAAATCCTGAAGTTACGATATTTAACTTTAGTGATAGTTTAGAAGTGAAAACAATTTTAGAAAATTTAATGCAAGATAAAATATATGTGGTAACTTTTGAATTTATATGTTCTTTCACTACATATAATGAGGATGCTCCTACAATAAATTTATCTAAACCTATTATAATAACTAAAAATTCTAACCATCAAACCATATCTAAATTTATTTATTCAAGAATAGATGAATGTGTAAATACATTCTATTTAGAAGATTCATTAATTTTTAATAAAAATAAAGAAGATGGACCAGGAGTAATAGTTAAATACCAAGAAATCAATATATTTTAATGAGTAAAATTTTATAATTTACTAGAGTAAAGTTACTCGCTTTTACTAAAAGTTAATTCATTATAAAATATATCAACATAATATTCAGTATGCTTAAGTGACATTTGAATATTATGGCTGTGTTTTGTGGAGGGAGATTTAAACAGTGATATTATAGATATAATAATCTCGCACTCAGAAATAAAATAAAATAAAATAAACAAATAATGTTAAAAAATAAATTAAATTGAATTGATTTCAAATTTGAAATCAAAAATACTAATTTCTCAACTAAATTATTAAAAAATAAATTAGATATATTTTGAAAAGAAATTATGGAAACAAAATTAACCGCTAATCAACATATCTGATTATTATTTAGATTACAATGAACTAATAATAATTTTGTTACTATTGGTAAACTACAAAAAATAAATAAAGAAGATAAAGATTGATTATTCGATTTTATTATAAAAAATATGGATGATAAAAGTGAATATTATAAAGAAGAATTATTAAAATCAATTATCTTCAGTTATACTATTAAAAAAGGTAGAGCTAAAGATAAAATTACTTTTGATAATATAGACTTACAATATCAAAATTATCAACATCATAAATTACCTATTACTATGAATCCTTTAAATTATGGTAAATTAATTAATCAAAAGGATAATGAATATATTATTCAAGTTAATAGAACTAATATTGCAATTATTACTCAATTTGATGAGTTTAATGAAGTTAAATTTTATAAAGAAGGTGATTTAGTTTATGATTATAGAGATCATAAAATAAGTGCTGATTCATTTATTAGATCTTTAGATAATAAAAAATATACTTTTAAAAATAATGAATTAGTTTTATTAACTATTGATAAATCAGTTAAATTTATAAAATCTTTATTACCTCTCTTAAAATTAACTAATAAAATTATTACTTTAGATATAGAAACATATATTAAAAATGGAGAAATGATTCCTTTCATAATTAGTTGATATGATGGTGAAAATAATTATTATTATTATTTAACTGATTTTAAATCTTATAATGATATGATAAAATCAGCTATTAAAGATATTATGATTAAAAAATATGATAATTATAAAGTTTATATTCATAATTTATCTAATTTTGATGGTATTTTCTTATTAAAAATATTAACTGAATTAGGACAAGTTAAACCAATAATTCATCATGAAAAATTAATATCAATTGGATTTAAATATAATGATTATAATATTATATTTAAAGATAGTTTACAAATGTTAATTGTTTCTTTAAGAAATTTAAGTAAAGCATTTGGAGTAAAAACTCAAAAATCAATTTTTCCTTATGATTTTGTTAATGAATTTAATTTAGATTATATTGGAGAAGTTCCTGATTTTAAATATTTTAATGGAATATCTAATAATGAATATATCGAATATAAATCTTTATTTAATAATAATTGAAATTTAAGAGAACAATCAATTAAATATTGTAATATTGATTGTATTTCATTATATCAAGTATTAACAAAATTTAATATTATGATTTTTGAACTATTTTCTATTAGTATTCATAAATTTCTTACTTTATCTAGTTTAGCTTTTGGTATTTTTAGAACTCATTTCTTAAAAAATGATATAATTCCACAATTAAGTGGTGAAATTGAAAAAGATATTAGAATGAGTTATACTGGAGGAGCAGTTGATATGTATATTCCTACTCCTCCTAAAGGAGGTAAAATTTATTGTTATGATGTGAATGCATTATATCCATTTGTAATGAAAAATAATTTAATGCCTACTGGTAAACCTATTAAATTCTATGGGGATATTAGAAAAATTGATTCAAATGCATTTGGATTCTTTTATTGTAATATCAAAACACCAAATAATCTTATTCATCCAATATTACAAACTCATGTTAAAGTTAATAAAGGTATTAGAACTATTGCTCCTTTAGGTAGTTGAAATGATATGATTTTCTCAGCTGAAATGGATAATGCAATTAAATTTGGATATAAATTTAATATTTTATGAGGTTATAAATTTGAAAGTAAATATATATTTAAATCTTATGTAGAAACTTTATATAATTTAAGATTAAAATTCATTAAATCAAATCCATTAAATTTAATAGCTAAATTATTATTAAATAGTTTATATGGTAGATTTGGAATGGTTGATTCATTTATAGATATTTTTATATTTAACAATTTTAAAGAATTTAAAATTTGATATGATATCCATAATGAAGATATTATTGAATTTGAAGAACTTGGTAATAAAGTTATTGTTCAATACAAATCTGATGATAAAAATAAAAAAACTGATTTATATGGTACATTAGAAACTCATAATGTTTCAATTCCAATTGCTGCAGCTATTACGGCTTATGCTAGAATTCATATGTCTCAATTCAAAAATAATCCAGATTTTAAATTATATTATTCTGATACTGATAGTGCTTATATTGATAGACCTTTACCAAAACATATGGTTTCTAACTCTATTTTAGGTAAAATGAAATTAGAAAATATTTGTAAAAAAGCTATTTTCCTTGGTCCTAAAATGTATTATTTAGAAACTATTGATGGTAATATTATTTATAAAGTTAAAGGTTTAAAACATGAAATTAAATTAACTAGAGATGATTTTGAAAGTTTATTAATTAAACAATCTTTTTTAGAAAAATTCCAAACTAAATGAATTAAAAATTTATCTTTAGGTAATATTCAAATTAGAAATGATTTATATACTTTACAAGTTACTAGCAATAAAAGAAAATTAGTTTATGATAATAATAATAAATTAATTAGAAGTGTTCCATATATTATTAATAAGAATAAAGAAATTATTAATAAAGAATAGTAACTTCTTTTATTTTAATTTAGCCCTTATTAAATCTTGTAAAAGTTTAAAGAGCAAAAAAATAATTTTATATATTATTAAATAAAATTTATAAAATGTTTCTCCCTCTATATACTTTATTCTTTTATATAAAACAAGAATTATTATAATAAACTGATAAGGAATTAAATTTTGAATATGATTTATATAATATAAAAAATATAAAATTATTATGCTATTTTATAATATTTATATCTTCTTTTATAATATTAATTTAAATTATAATTATATGATTAATAAAGAATGTATTTTTATTAAAGAGATTAAATTGAACAATTTTAAACATCAAGTCTATTTTATAAATTAGTAATGCTAAACTAAATAATTCACAGTTACTTACATTTGCATCCTATTAAGAAATGTTCTTTTTCTTATAAAATTAAATATTATTTCATTTCTTAAAATTAAATTATGGATTAATATATTAATAAGAAATATTATTAAAAATAATAGAAATAATAATTAAGATAGTATCTAGGAGTTAGTTTCTTGCTTTATATACATTCAGCGCTTATCTAATATGTTTGTGGCTACCCAACTATGCCTGTTTAATTAAATAATAATTAAACTCAACAATTGGTACACTAGAGAAACACAGCCTATTGATCCTTTCGTACTAGAAGGTCTTCTCCTTTTTACTATTTATATCTTCAGAAGATAGGGACCATACTGACTCACGTCGTATTAAACCCAACTCGCGTACCCTTTTAATCGGCGAACAGCCGAACCCTTCCAAGCTTCTTCACCTGGAGGATAGGATGAGTCGACATCGAGGTGCCAAACAGCCGGAACAATGTGTACTCTTACCGGCTATCAGCCTGTTATCCCTAGCGTAACTTTTATCGATTGATCCCCGTCTATTCCATTTTATAGCGAAGGGTCACTATGCCCTACTTACGTATCTGTTCGACTTCTAAGTCTTTCAGTTAGGTATGCTTTCCGCCATTATACATTTCAAAATCTTTCACTGATTTATTGATCTCCATTCAATTTCTAGCTATACCTTGTAATAATAAACTAACTTATTTAGTTTATTTTTATTTAATTCTTTTTTGATATTAAAATATTAGAGAATTAATATATTTTTTGTCTGTATATTATAATAAATAATTATAATATTATAATTTAAATATAAATCTTTGGATGTACTTTGCTACTTTTTTAAAGACGACCGCCCCAGTCAAACTACCAATTAGTCATTTATTCCTTAAATTTCAATTTATAAGGTAAACAAAAATTTAATTTAAATTATAAGGTTTTCCAAATTTTGTCTTTCGACATTCCTAATTACTATTAATTAAATTTAAATTAATGTAATAACTAACTATAGTAAAGCTGCATAGGGTCTTCCCGTCCCTCTGAAGACAGCGAGCATCTGCACTCGCAATTCAATTTCACTGAGCAAGTTGTAGAGACAGTGAGACCATCGTTACATTATTGATACAAGACCACATTTAATGGCCAATTTATTTTGCTACCTTAGGATCCTCATAGTTAAGACCGCTATTAACCAGATTTTCGATTAATAACTTTAAAATTATCTCTCTTATATTAATGGCATTGAGCAAATTTCATCCAGAATACTATTATCTTAATCATTGCTCTGAATTGTGTTTTTAGTAAACAGTCGTGGCCTCCGATTTTATTATACCATATAATTAATTAAATTATGGCTAATTTAAATTTTATATGGTTTCTCTTATTGTCAAACTTATGAGAACAATTTGCCGAGTTCCTTAACAACTTTTAGCTCTACGCCTTAGTATTCTCTACTTACGAACCTGTGTCGGTTTAGAGTACGGTAGTATTTTAATTTATAATTAATAATAATTAATAAATAAATTATATATTTAAATTTCCTGATCTTTTATAAAATCCATAAAGATTTTCAATATATTACTCATCAGTCAAAACTTTGGTTTTGAACCTTAGAGGCCGCATTAACATAAGGTGGTTTAACCTTTCCTTATAACCCTTTCGTATTCGGCGAGAAGTATTATAACTTCTTTTACGTTACTCATGTCAGCATTATCTCTTCAGTTATTTACAAACAATGAAACACTGTTTATCATTAATTATACTGAATGTTCTACTACCTAAATTATAAATATTATTTTAATTATATTTATAATTAACAGGATATCGGTTGATTATTTAAGACCCGTTAAATTTTTGGCGCAATAGTCTAAAGGCTGCTACGTTGTTACAACGGTCATTAAAAGATAGCGACTACCAGGCTCACTTTACAGCTGCATTCAATCTATTACTTCCTTTACTTTCACTTAATAATCATTCGGGACCTTGATCCATGTTCTCGGCTGTTTCCGTCTTGACTATTCAACTTATCATGAATAGTCTGAATATCTATTATCAATTTATGTAATTCCGAGTTTCGTTTCCATTGGTAAGATTTTCGAGATCCCCTCAACCTAAACTTTTAATATAAAATTATATTATTAGTTGGGAATTACCGTGCTGTACCTCCATAAATTTATTAATAGATGTCATACTAAAATATGTTTCGTAGAAAACCAGCTATCACCAGTTCAGATTGGCATTTCACCACTTTCCAAAACTCTTCGGAGAATTTTGCAACATTCAACCGTTCGATCCATTATAATCTGGTTTTGGAAAGATCAACTGGCTTCGGGTCTAATAATAGTAACTAACCCAAAATTATATTTGTAAATAAATCACTTATATTATAAATTTCATTGAAATTATTTATTATATAAGGAATTTATTCTATTTTTATTGTTATAAAAATAATTTAAAATAATATAATTTTATTATACAAATAATTTAGTCGCTTTCGCTAAGGCTAATTAACCTTGCTAC
>WNGM01001462.1_pt1 | contig 57001 bp, 132 predicted proteins | sample 5400571 | NCBI WGS metagenome assembly WNGM01 (sample SAMN13153378, study PRJNA577476) | soil metagenome | isolation source: 100 cm soil or saprolite under Garry oak tree replicate 2 | place: USA:California | collected 2016-06-15 | reverse complement strand
TAGAAGTTGTTCAGCTTCTTCTAACAATCGTAAAAGAAAATTAACATGAGTTGGTGCCGGAACGGTTTACGGGCAGCCCTGCAAAAGCTTGCTAAGTGAGTTCGACTCTCACCCAACTTTCCAATTTAACAGAAGGAATGATATTTTGATTAAGGTAGCTCTTATTGGTTTGGTTGCACTTTCTCTTGGTGCTTGTACTCTAACATCAAGACAAAAGGCTCTGATTGCAGCGCATCCTCAAGAAGCAATGCAATGGTATAGCGCAACACAAATTGACAAGAGAGACAAAGATCCTTCTTATCGTCCAGGTGGAGAGAATAATCCACATTATAAGTGGTAAATGATTTCTTCTAACTCCAGACCGCCAATCGATGAAGAGGTCCATGGCAAGTCATCGACAACCGCTTTGAGACGAGTTCCACCTGAGGGTGCGTCAAGGTTGAAAGGACCGGTAATAAAGGAGTTGGAAGATCTATTAAGATGGGATGATGAAGCACCTGTGCCAATCAAACCAGAAGAAGATACGCAACTTTAGCTGATATGGTTATAGCGGCCGCCTGAAGAGCGGTTGAAGCGAGTTCGATTCTTGCAGGTTGCACCATTATGCCTCGGTAGCTCACGATATAGAGCACCTCGAAAGGGGAGGTTGCTGGAGAATAACCAGCCCGGGGCACCATAAATAGGATGACTGCGGACATGGTAACATGGTACGCTTTGGTGGATAGCCGACATGTGCATGGTGATTTCCACATGAATAATGAAAGAACTCATGCATAGGTTTTTTCCATCCTATTATATTATTTCTTAAAGGAGTTAAGCATCCATGGGATTGCAATTTGGACCTGGTGTCGATTTTAAAGAGCTTTCAAAAGCTGTAAGCGAGCATTCTACAGTGGAAAATAGTGCTATTACTCTTTTAAATGGCATTGCAGATAATATTGCAGTAGCTATTCAACGTGCTGATGCTAATACACAATTTCAGCTTAATGAGTTAGTAGCAGAGTTAGAAAAGCAGACAAAAGCTCTTACTGATGCTGTTGTGACTCACAGACCTCTTGCAGCTACGACTCTTGATGACACAACTCCAGTCGTAGCTAATACAATAGCTGATAACCCAATGTTATCAGCTCCAACACCATCAATTCCTGATGCTGTGTTACATCCTCCAACTCACACTATCGATGTTCCAGTAGCTAATACGGATCCAGTTGTAGTCCTAGGACCTGTTCCTGGTGATGAAAATCCAATTGCTAATAACGATCCAGTCTTTGTGGAACCAACACCTCCTGGTGATATTGTTGTTCCAGAGCCTGAGCCTATTTCAGTGGTTGAGCCTGTTTCACCAATCGGTGAAACACCTGTTATTAGTGAACCAGTTGTCGAACCTGTAGCTAATACAGAACCTTCAGTGGTTGCGGTTGCACCAGATCCTGTTGTAGCCAATGTAGAGACAATTGCAGTAGGAAATACAGAACCTACTTCTAATACAATGATTGACATTCCTCCCCAAGGAGAAACAGTTGATGTAGCTAATACAGATCCAGTTAATACTTTAAAGAATCCACCTGTATTTTTTAATCAATTAGTGCATGAAAATATTACTAATGATTTGATCCAAAAAGGTCTGATCGCCTGAAATAGATCCGCAAGAGGTCCACGGTTAACCTCTTTTTAAAATAATTCATGAAATCTTTGTGACGTATTAAGCATAACGTTATAGTTAACATAAATATATACTCACAGGAGATAAATATGGTAGTTTACGAAACCCGCAAGCAGCGTGTGGACCGAAAATTAGATCTTGTGCTTGATTTAGTGCAAACTATAAATGTTGGATTACAATCCCTTTCGGACAGCGTTGCAGCATTAACACTCACAACACAAAGGATAGAAAAAGAAATGACAGTAGATTTCACCGCCCTTACAGCAGAAGTTGCCGCTGAGAAGACTGCGCAAGATTCCGCGCTTACTCTTATCAACGGTATCGCAGCTCAAATTACCGCAGCTGTTACCACAGCAGACGCAGCAACACAAGCAACCGTCGATGGTCTTGTTAAGCAGCTTTCTGATGAGTCTGCAGCACTTGCAGCAGCAGTAGCAGCTAACACACCAGCAGCACCTGCGCCAGCTCCAGTAGCTGCACCAGCAGATCCTGCAGCACCAGCACCAACCGTCTAATTTCTTACGAGAAATTAATTATAGGAAGAAGCTCTCCAAAAGGGAGCTTCTTTTTTATTGTCAATCATGGAGCCATCGTCTACCAGGTTAGGATGGCATTCTCTCAAGATGCAGAATCGGGTTCGAGCCCCGATGGCTCTACCATTGACAAACGATGGAGTATATTATGAGTTATGCTGATGTTTGGTCTCCTTACATAAAAGGTTCTGTTGATTTGAAAGAGCAGCCATGGGCTGCTCACCAACAATGGGCAAAACCTTCTTCATGGAATGGCGAACAAACTAATGAAATTGTCACAATATATGATGATCTAGGTTATGGTGATTTTATTCTCTTTGCAAGATATCTTCCTTTAGTCAAACAACAATGTCCAAATGTACAAATAGTAGTAAAAGATTCTTTACTCTCTCTATTAAGAACATCATTTCCTAATATCACGTTCATTCCTTATTCTACATCAATTGGAGGAAAAGTCTGTCCTATTACTGATTTAGGATATATATTTTATCCAACGATACCAAATGAACCTTATTTATTTACTGATATTGTATCAGAGAAGAAAGCTTCTGTTGGAATATGTTGGAAAACTGACAATGTTAATGTTTATGAGTGTGCTCATCGATGCATTCCAAAAAATATTGCAAAGACTCTATTCGAAATACCTGATAGCATCAGTCTTCAATATGAAGAGTTACAAAAAGGCTCTACATTTGCTGATACAGCAGCTCTTATCAATACACTTGATTTGATCATTACAATAGACACAAGCGTAGCTCATCTTGCTGGTGCATTAGGTAAACCTACATGGATCTTATTACCTCAAAATGTTGCATGGATATGGAATCATGCTTCAAATAAATCGCCATGGTATTCTTCAGTGGAACTAATAAGACAGAATATCGCCGATGATTGGCAAGAAGTTGCCAATCGCATCATAAAAAAATATAAAAAGGATAATCACAAATGACAGAAGTAGCAGTTAGCGGAACATTTACAGGTAATGCAGACATTACAATTCCAGCAACTAAATTGTTTGGTTTTCAAGGAAGAGCTACACCAGGTCAAATTGAATTAATAACTTCACAAAATAATACAGACGTACAAGATATTTTAGATTCTGATACACTTCTTTCTGTAATAGCATTAGGCGGAAGCGGCATTAATCCTGGTGAAGAAGTAACACAATTTTTTCAGCTTACCTCTAACAATCATGTTCAACAGCTCACAGGTCTTGCTCATTATATCTGGAGCGGTTATTCTAATGATGCAGCTGCAGCAGATTGGCGCTTTTTAGGAATGATCAGTCGTTCTTAATACATAATATATTTTAATCATATGTGGAAAATAATATATTGACATCCTCCCTCTAACCAAATAATATAAAGGAACATACAAAGTGAAATTAGCTCTTCTTGCTGTGGGTCTTGTACTCATAGCATCCTCTGCTAGTGCTCAAACCTGCGGGTTAGCATCTTATTATGGTAATGAATCTGGACGAAGAACAGCATCAGGTCATCGTTTTAATCAAAATGAAATGACAGCTGCTCACAGAACTCTTCCATTTGGTACTAAATTAACCGTCACCCATCACAATAAAACTGTACAGGTAACTATAAATGATAGAGGTCCTTTCATTCGTAAGCGGATCATTGATGTTTCTCGCGCTGCTGCTATTCATCTTGGACTTGCAGGAGCGGGCGTTGGAAAGGTATGTTTCTCGTGATAAAGATCTTTCTTACGACTATAGCCATTCTCGTTGGTCTTGGTACGATGCCCGCATTTGCTGGCAAAAAGCATCATCATTCATCCAATCATGGACATCACCATCACCACAGACATCATCGGACCCACGTAGAGCCTCAACCTTCTACAAGCTTTAATCCATTTAGCTTCTTTCAACAATCGGCACAGACTGTACAAGCAGCACATACAGGAGCAGGAAGACCGTCTGGGTGTCCACACGCTTGGTGTGGATGTTGGTTAAGACATCAAAAAGGAATTAGTGATTCTGGACTTAATCTTGCAGCTAATTGGCGCCATTGGGGATCGCAAGCTTCTTATGGCTGTGTTGGATGTGTAGCTGTTATGCGTCATCATGTCGGACAAATTCAAGGATATGATGATAAAGGTAACATTCTCTTATTGTCTGGTAATCACGGACATCGTGTAGGTATTGGAACCTATTCTCGAACTAGAATTATAGCCTATAGGAGTTGATATATCATGAAAATAAATGTAATGTTTGGAATTTTTTGTATAGCATTAGCAATTTGTGCTTATATGGGTCATTTGGCTGAGCAAAGAGAGAATTTGTCTCCTACTGAAACACGGAGTCAACCAATACGATGAACATTAAAGAAAAGTTAAAAGATCTTCACAAGCAAGCTACTGAAGAACGTTCTCATAATTATACAGGAACTGTTATTCTAGAAGCTATTGCAGAAATAGAACGTCTGGAACATGTAATTATTCTTCAAAGGGAATATATAAGAATTTCGGATAATATCGTTGAAAAATTCGATGGCCTTCTTGAGAAAATTAAAAGAGCTTGATGGAGAAACACAATGGCGGAAGAAAAGATTTTTACACACGAAGAAATTGATATTCTTTTAAATCTGCTCTTATCAGCTAGATATATGGCTGTAATTACTCAAGAGGATAATACGCTGAAGATTAAGCTTCAAAAGCTTTATGATAAAGTGAACAATCTCGATTGACAATACTCTAACTCTTGTTATTATCATAAATATTGATGATCAATCATCGTCAGAATATGATAACCTCAGGAGTTTTATAATGCTTAAGCTAAATGAGATCCTTGCACGCTCTTCACTCAATGAAGCTGTTCGAAACATGCAAGGAACTATTGGTTCTGAGAATGTTGGAATGCGTCATGTCAAGAATTATGTGCTTCCTACGCTAGACAAGACAGGTGCTCAACGCACAATCAGCGGATTAGCTAAAATATCCAAAGGTCTTCCTTCAGCAGGAACAACAGGAAGCTCGTTTGATCCAAAAGCATCGCATACTCATTTGCTTGGAACAAAGCACGGCGAGCATCCAATTGGAACACCAATTAAGATAACGCATGTTATTCATGATAAAGCGTCTAATACGCTACATGCTGCAACAGAGAAGCATGGAACAATTCCTCTTAGTCGTATTGCGAAGCCAACAGCATTAGCCAAGCCACCAATTACTAAAGGTGGATTCGACGTTGAAGGAAAGATCAGCCATAATCTTGGAACAAAGGCTGCTGGTTCAACCAAGACAGCATATGATTTCTCCTATAAAGGTGATCAGGTTCGAGGTAATGTAAAAGAAGTAGAACACGAAAAGTCTGTTAAAGGCGTTGGTGAAGCTCCAATTCTTCGTGGTGAATCTAAATTAGATAAAGGTAAATTTGGACAATCTGTTATCAAGCATAATTCTGAGACCAAGAAATGGTCTTTCTCTAATGAGAAGCTTGGAAAGCATTTTGCAAAAGCTACACATCCAACAAGCAAATTACCAATTCTACAACATTTGGATAAATTTCATCCTAAAGGTGTCATCAAGACTGGATTTGCTATTAATGCTCCTCACGGATCGACAGCACATTATCTCAAGACAAGCAATGTCAATGCGCTTCATATTCACGATAAGAAGACAGATACAGGCACAACATTTACATTTGGTAAGAATAATGATTTGGCTGGAAGAACAAAGCTTGGACATCTTAGTGACAAACATGTTCATGCTTTAGATGGTAAGCTCAATGTTGCTTCAACATCTTCTGGTGCTACAACGCTTGTCCACAGACCAAAGCAACCACTGATGAAACAATATGCTAAGAAATCTGTAACAGATCCACATAACAATAGATCTTTACATAGAGAAGATCATGCTCAAGAATTCATGCATCATGTCAAACAGACAATGCCTGTGAAACGATTTAAGGATGCGTTCTCATCCGCTACGTCAGCTGACGACGCTGGATAATTGAAAGGATATATTATGCATTATAGAAGAGCCTTAACTAAAGAGTGGTGTCCGATTATTTTAGAATGTGATGCAACAGGTAAGGTATTTAGAACCATTTATCCATGGGATCCTACATTTCATGAGATATATGGAGTTATATTATGATCAATGAACGAAAAGATCTTCTTGATTATATGGATAGCCATCAGCAGAATGCTTGTCTATGGTGGAGAACCAATTAATAAATTCTGTTATACGCGAGTATCAGGTATTACTCAGAATAATTCTGAACAGACATTTTTCATTAAATTTACTTCTATACCAAGCAAATCTCTTTATATGTGTGTTGAAGGAAGAGGATATCATATAACTCCATCTTCTTCACCTTCAGAACAATTAAGAAATCATTATATCTTTGAGAATGTGGATTTGCAGGCTTTTGATCCAGGTGAAATGTTTGCTGATGAATATAAACAAGAACTAAGACGAGATCTTAAAGCTGTAATGGAAATATAATATGATTGTACTACGTAAATTTTGGATATGTTTATTAAAAGGACCACGATCGTGGCATAATCAAGGATCTTCTTCTCGTGGATGAATTAGAATATTTGCTGCAGCGACCAAGCTCAACTGGAGCAGCAATAGACATTGGAGCTAATGTTGGAGTCTTTATTCCTGTCCTTGCATCGAAATTCAATCGCGTCTATGCATTTGAGCCACATCCTCTGAATCTTATTACACTCAAAGAGAATTGCAAGAATCTCTATAATGTGACAATCATTGAAAAGGTAATTGCTGATAAAAATGGTCCATTCAAACTCTATGAGAATGGCTCTCTAGGTGGAAGTAGCATTAATCCAGAATTGCTAGAACAGCAATGGGGCCACAAAAGCGATAAATATATAATGACTTCTGGAATTACACTTGATGATTTCGCTCGTGGTAGAAAAATAGATTTTATAAAATGTGATATAGAAGCTGCTGAAAATACAATCTTCAAGCATGCAGGTGAGACATTTCGCTATAATAATATAGAAATGATACTCGAAACTCATGCGACAATCGATTGTGAGCGCTTATTCAATACAATACACGATTATGGTTATCAATTCTTCAAGCTCTTGGATTATCCACATGGACCTGAATTGTCTAAAATAGACATTGATAGCCATTATATAGTAAGACCTTATTAAAGCCCTTTAGTATAATGGATGTACACGCGCCTCTGAAGCGCTTGGTTCTGGATCATGACCAGAAAGGGCTTCCAATTCACTATTGACAAATAGACAAAAATGTCGTATAATAAAGCATGATTAAGACCTTTTGTTATGGATACATTAGAATTTATAGACATGAAAACAACTGATGAAGATCTTATGGCAGCCATTCTGGCAGGCGCTAAATCACGATGTGTCTGGAATGGATTTGTCTGGGATGATTTACCATTGCGACAAAAGATCCGATATATTCCAATGGCTATTGAGCTATTGAAAGCTAGAACAATAAACGCAAAAGGTGTTGAATTAGCACCAGCATGGATTGATAGAGATAACGCCTCGTAACCCCCTTGCCTTCTAAGCTTGATCAGGGTAATTGGATTGAAAATAGGAGTTCGAGTCTCCTCGAGGTGGCCATTTAGAAAGAGAGAAAATGACTGAAGTCTTCATAAAAGATCTTATTGTTAACAAGGAAGATGATTTTCAAGCAATTGCGTATCAATCATTGCTAAAGAGAATGGATTTAGAGCCTCCTAATTTTGTGCTTGTGCTATTTGATGACGATTTTATCGGAGAAGCTAGACTAAGTCTTGTAAAATATGGCAATGGGCCCGTTCAACATGCTGATAAAGTTGTATACCGCCGTGGCAATGTGGATTATGTCTTAAAAGATCGTAATCTTCATTACAGCACATAACTTCGCGTATCGCCCTCGTTTCCTAAACGGGACAGCGTAACTGGATGGAAGATAGGAGTTCGATTCTCCTCGCGAAGACCAATCATTAGGATAAGAAGATGTTTTGGAATAAATTAACTCAAGACCAAGCTGATGAATATTGGAGACTTGTACAAGCTTGCAAGCCATGGCTTGGCTGGGCTTCTTTATCCGATACAAAGAAAGCTTTAATAGAAGAGCCACGCGAACCAACTGATATTGAATTGCATCGTATGGAAATACTTGCAATGATTGGTTGGGGAATGATTTAAGAATATGGAAAGTTAAGCAGGTAGGACCTGTCCTCGTTTGCTAAACGAAGGGTACGCTACAGCGTATGAGAATCGTGCTCTCAGCTTTCCGCCAATTTGTATAAAAGGAAAAATATGCTAATAACTACTAAGATCTTAGTGGCTGTTGTCACATTACACGCAACGCCTGTTCAAGGGAGAATTCCTTATCCTGGAGTTATTCCAAATCCACAAGATTGGGGCTATGATGAACAAAATCGTGTAATGCCACCTTGGCCGCGTCAAGGTCCAAGATATCAGGGAGATCGTAATTACCGACCACCTGCAATGCCTCCATGGAGATTGCCTCCTGGTGATGAATGAAAAGGAAATTATATTATGACACGCAAGACAACAGCTAATCCAAAAGTTAAATCCTCTAATAAGGTGACTGAATATATGATTGTTTCAGACGATGAATGTGAAGCAGTCTATGGCTCTTATGAAGAGGAAGTTGAACGTCAAATGGAATTAGTTATTGGCAATAAAGCTCTTACTCAGTCAGTTCGAGTATTTGAGTTGATTACAACAGCTCACCCTAAATTGACAATTGATTATGACGATTAAACCATTTGTACAGCCAGCACCTAATATTCATTGCGTATTGCAAGCTATTCGTGAGCTTGAAAAGCATCCAGCAGTTCAAGCATATTTAGCGTTACAAAGATCTTTGGATAAAGCAAAATGAAACGAATACCCATTAAAGCTGCTCGTGAAATAGCTGAGAAATACGGATATGATCAGGTGCTAATATATGCTCGTAAAGTTGGAGAAGCTCCTGATCCACACGGTGAACACCTTACAACGTATGGAGTTACAAAAGAGCATTGTGATGCAATGGCAACGATTGCTAATTATCTTAAAAAGATTATGAGATGGGAAGAGTGATATGAGAGCTTGTGATTATAACGTCTATAAGATCCTTTATAAAACAACATATGCTGAAAGAAGAGATACGTGTGGAGGAATGGATTCTGAATTAACTGGCTCTTACCTAACAGTCACTCGTGAATATTTGGTTGTAGCCCCTGATGCTGAATTTGCCCGAACAGCATTCAATCGTTATCATTCAAGAGACGAATTCTTGAATATTAGAGAAATTGGACGTCTTGATGATATCGTGAGTCTCACATGAAGCAATTTATCCAAGGTGCGATGACTGCAATAATTGTAGGATCCATTCTTCTGGCATTGCTTTGGTTCTTTTCAGCAATGTTTTCATCCTTCATTGCTATGCCACCTCCTCAAATTATCATTATCTATTTGTTCATAGTAGGTCTTTTAGGTGGAATGATAAATACTGAAGAGAATAAAGAAGGGCCACCTGCAGCATGATAAATGAACGAGAAAAGCTAATAGCATATATCGAGAGTGTAGGTCCAGTCAAAGAGTGTATCAATGTCATTCATGGTCTGACGACATATGATGACATAGAAGATATTTTTGATGGAGAGAATTTACGAGAGAAATCCAAGAGGCTGTATCAAGCAATTATGGCTACAGCTGGATTTTATGAAGAAACAAACGAAATTCATATGTCTCCTTCTATTGCAGCAGCTTTGATTCTTGTGGGTGCGAATATCGTGATGCCATATGATCAAAAAGATCTTCCTAAGAATTGTGTCGCATTCTTCTCTTGGGAAGGAGAAAAAGATATTGCGATCATAGAAGATCCGGACGCGTGCAGTATCAAATTCTTCAAGTAATATCAATAGGTTAGAGAAACCCAGCAACCCTCAGAAGTTGTTGGGTTTTTCACTAACTAGACCCATCTTGACACTGACAGAAGAATATGATATAATGAATGTACAAGGAAAGGTCTTTAGATGGCAAGATATGCATCAATATCATTTGAAGCAACAATCAATGTCTCGATTGACGTTGAGGACTTCGAATATAAGACAGGCCTCAAACCCACCCGATCCAATTTGATCGAATACGCAATGGGGAATTGGCGTGATCGTCTAGAGGATGGTCTAGCAGAAGGCAATGTATTTCGAGGAGATCTTATTTCATATGATTTAGATCCTCCTGTCAAGACAAAGAAACCCAAAAAAGGAATAGGCTCTTGGTAAATCTGAAAGCAGTCAATAAAGCTCTTCGCGAAGGAGTGGAAGCCTATCTGAACGGCTACAAACGACACGCAAACCCTTACCATAATGATGACGAAAATTGGATCTTTTGGGATCAAGCTTGGCTTCAAGCATTCGATGAGGAAAATGAAAATGATCAATAATCAATATCAGCTCTCCACAATAATCCAGATCGCCGCGTTATTTCATCATAATCAATTCGACAAAGGAGGAAGACCTTATTTCCTTCATGTCACAGCAGTAATGCACAAGCTAAGATCTTCAGATGAAGAGTTGAATTGTATTGCAATCGGCCATGACCTCCTCGAAGATACCAAGTGCGATGTCGAATACCTCAAGTCAAGAGGAATCTCCCAACGCGTCATTGATGGGATTATAGCTCTCACCAAGTTTCAAGATCAGTCCCCAGAAGAATATATGCGAAGCATCATTCGAAACGGCAAAGACGCCATATGCGTGAAGATGGCAGATCTCACACACAATTCAGATTTGAGACGTTTGAAGGGTGTTCGGGAAAAAGATCTTCAACGAACAATCAAATATCAATCAATGTATACTCAATTGAAAGAAGCCCTCCATAATGTCCAGCAATAAAATAAAAGACCTTAATGACAAAATCGAGCAAATGCGAAAGGAACTCGAAGAGTTAGAAGCAGCTCAGAAAGAAGAGGAAAGATTAACACCAGTCTATAAACTAGCCATCGCCCTCCACGAGAACCTGTGTCACGCAAATCATACAGATGGTTGTGGTTGGTATTACGAGTTCAAGAACAAACGTCACGATTGGGATGGAAACTCTCACAGCTGGTATCTTGAAAAAGCTGTCAAGCTTAAAGAAGAGCTACATAAAAACCAAATAGATCTCCAACAAGCGATTAGAACGCTAGAAATCATGGTCCGATGACTGAAATCAATTTGGACTATTAGTAGAAGAAATCACATACCTCCTTCAAGTCCTAAATGAAAGAGAAGAGGTAGATGAGATTGATGCTCTCACTAAAGAGCTTCTTGTGAGATATTTCGAACAAAAACTAGAATTGTATTCGTAATGTCATTTTAACCGGTTAAAGTTAAAGTTAGTGCAAGAACTCCTATGTTACATAGGAGAAGCATGGTTACAGGCGAAGAAGTGCAGCAGTGGGCGAAGAACCACGTCATTCAACAGAGAAAGCCTTCCTTTTCCTAATTTTTCCCACCAAATCCCAATAAATCATTGAAAAGACAGTGGTAAAGGAGTTTGCGCCGGCCCGGGCGGTCTTTTCCTCAATGATATCAATAGGTTACAAGGAAACACTTGATATATAAGTGTTTTTTAGGTGTTGACATGTGACGCCCAATCACTTATTATAACATAATGATGAAACGGTGGCAACAGTAAGTAGCTTCGGCATAACACTTTCAACGTACCGCCGTTTCATCACACTCTTAACCCTTTAAAAGGATTCACCACATGGCTATTCTTCGCAATCTGGTCCAGGATGAAGCTGATGAACTAGCGCGGTTGCGCGCTGAGAACGCAGCTCTCAAGGCCCGTACTGTTCTCACCATGAAGGTTGGTCAGGCGGGTGGTGTCTCGGTGTACGGCATGGGCCGTTTTCCTGTGACCCTCTACATGTCGCAGTGGGAGAAGCTCCTCGACAACGCCGATGAAATCCGCAATTTCATTGCGGCTAACAAGGACCGTCTGGCCGTCAAGGCCTAGTAGGCCGAACGACGAAATTGGTACGTGGTTCCTGAAAAGGACATCGTATAAGCAGCCCACGCTCAGGTGGTCACCAATATCTACCGGAGACGAGACCAGGAGCCATAGGTGGTGAAAGCCCACGAAAGACCTGGTACTCACCTCCGCTTCGATTATTCACGTCAGCAGTCAGGGCCCTTTTTGTCGCCTGATCAGCTAGCACCCACCGCGGTGGGTATAGGTAAGTCACAAGGGCACCGGAGAGCCCACCTGTCTTTATACAGGTTTAGTCTGGTTCGACTCCAGAGTGATGACGCTCAGGCTGCTGACGTGAATAATCTCCTAAGAATCTTGGAGCCGGCGTTTTCCGGCACCCACCACTTGCTAAAACTAGAATATTCGGGTCAGCGCCATCAGTAATAGCCGGTGGTTGCGAACCCGTTTTTTGCGTTTTAAGGCTCCACTGTACGGTGATATGGTTTCGTGCCGGCAACCGGGTCAAATTCTTGGGTTTTCTTTTAAGGTCTTTTCAAATTCTTTTGTTCTTTAGTATCAAGAGGGTAGCTCTAGGCCATTGATACTAAAGACCTTTGTCGTCTTGACATAAGACGTCTTATCGCTTATTATCATAAAATCGAAACACGGTCACACAGGACAAATCACATGCCCCGCGGCGTTCCGAATGCAGGTTTCCGAAATACCAAGAACTCTTCTGTCAAGAACCTCCTGCCCATCGTTCACACGGGGCCGGTTTTCGTTGAGACCCGGGAAACGGATGCGGAAATCAATGCGAAGTTGATCGAGCGTTTCGAAGTCCTCGATACCATGGTGCAGTGCTGCATCAGCGGTCAGGCTCGTTCCTTGATCGTGTCGGGTCCGGGTGGGCTTGGCAAGTCGTTTAACGTCGAAGCAGCCCTGTCAGAGTGGGACCCGGAAGAGTCCAAGCATGTTATCATCAAGGGTTTCATGCGCGCCACTGCGCTGTACAAGACCTTATACGACAACCGCCACAAGGATTCGGTGGTTGTGTTCGATGACGCTGACGCGATCTTGCGCGATGTCGATACTCTGGGCATTCTGAAGGCTGTCTGTGATACCACTGAGCGTCGTCGCGTTCATTGGGGTGCAGAGACCCGTATGGTGTCCGAGAAGGATGGTGAGCTGCTGCCGACTCAGTTCGAGTTCGAGGGTACGATCATTTTCATCTCCAATATCGATTTTGATTCTTTGATCGAGAAGGGTCATTCGTTGGCTCCTCACCTGGAAGCTCTGGTGTCACGTTCGCACTACATTGATTTGGCCATGAAGTCAAAGCGTGACTACATCATTCGCATTCGGCAGGTTGTTGCTTTGGGTCTTCTGAAGCACCTGCCCAAGACCCAAGAGGCTGAGGTCGTGTCATTCATCGAAAAGAATGCTGACCATATGCGTGAGCTGTCTCTGCGGATGGCGATCAAGGTTGGTGCTCTGCGTGCTACCAGTGCGAATTGGGAGCGGATCGCTCGCATCACCTGTTGCAAAGGAGTGAAGTGAGATGGCGAATTGGTTTGCTGATCATGTCTATATCAACACTTCAGTATCTAAACTGAAAGGTATCGCAGCCCGGGTTGGTGAGATGAGGTTTGTGATTTGCGTCACAAACAACACTATCAGTGCTTGTGACGCCGAGTTTGGTATTCATGCGGACATCAAACAGGAAGCTGACTACTACGGGCATACCAATATCCATGGGTACTTAGTGTACACCGAGGAAACAGGTTACCGCTACCGGATCTCTGCTTTTGATCCTGGTTTAGAGGGATCTTACTTGGGTTATGATGAACGTCACACGAATCCGTTCATACAAAGGATGGAGAAGTATGGTTTTGTGCGGTCTGCCCGTAATTTCGACTGTGAGTGGTAGTAACCTCTTGAAAGTACTAGTAAAAAGGTCTTTGTGCCGGCCCGGTTCCTAAAAACCATAACGAAATCAAGGGGTTAGTGGGCACCCCTTGATAACAAAGGCATTTTTGGGTGTTGACATACCCGTTCTAATATCTTATTATAACATAATGATGAACCGGGAGAAGACCATGACCATTCTTACCTTTCGAGATGTCTATGCTATCGGTGGGGGTGTCTTCGAAGTCGACGCCTCGGACCTCGGTTTGTCAGTGGGACAGTTCCCCGCCTATTTCGAAACGACCCTGGGGAACGGGCTGTACCTTATCCGTACTACGGAAGATTTCGATATCGACGGCGATCTGCTCTTCGTTAGCTATCGTCAGCTTTCTAGCGAAGTAGAACTTCGCGTATTCAACGATTGAATGGAGAATACCCTTATGACGACTCTTCCCAAAGGCATTCTTGTTGGTGATACGAAGTACCCGAAGTGGGATGGAAAGAACCGTACCGTCCAAACGCTGACCCTGTATCGCACTGAACGATTTGGTTGGGTTGTTCGTACCCTCCTGATATCTCGCGGTACTCGCGGTCAGCCTGATCGCTACTATGGGATCGCCTTGTCTGATCAGCAGATCGTATCAGTCGGTAACGGCCCTCACGTCAAGGATACTGTCGAGGTTTGGGTGATGACAAAGACCCAAAAGCGTCTTCAGTTCTTGATCGACCTGCATACTAAGGGTATGGAGTCCGCTGGAAACATTCGCGATCGCCGTTCAACGCGCATTGCAAACACGAAGGCCCGTCGTGGCGCCTTTGATTCTTGGTTCTAAACTCTTTTTCCTTGCAGTATCAAGGGGTTACTGCTAACCTATTGGTACTTCAGGCCTTTTTCCCTATTGACATAGTCGGTGTCTTACTATATTATTATAAAATCGACACACCGGAAGGGATCTTCTCATGCGCCGCCGAACCCAACGAGTTTCTACTGACACCCTTACCCGTTTCGCTCTGGATACCCCTCACCGGTTCCAGAGGATTGCGGTAGAGTCTCTGATCGGGTTCAACTGGAAGGTCTCTTCTGTGAACCATCGGGATGGTGTCCACGTTATCGTTATGCGAATGATCTCCGACTCCTCGATTGGTACCGCTGTGTACCCGAATGGGTCTTTTGCACGTCACAAGGGCCCTACTGTGAAGTGGAGCTGGAGCCGTGCCCGTGACGCTGCTACTGCTACTATCGCTGATCCTTATGTGGTCGATATCCTGTTGGCTCAAGAAGAGTTGGAGAAGGTCTGATGATTAAATATTTCATCATCTATCCCATGGGTCGGGAACGTTTGAAGGCTGACAATCGAGCCGATGCTATCGAGGCCTTTAACAACCATTGGTCAGCTGCTGCTACTTACTATGAGAGTAAGAACGGTTCACCCATGGTTCGTCGCTTGATCGAGGAACGGTCGGAAGAGATTGCTACTGACACCGATTTGAATGTGGTCAAGCATACTGAAGTGGAAGATGAAGAGGACTGATCCATGCGCTACGAAGCCTTCACTGATCTTGATAACGACAAAGGGTTCTTCGACCACTGTAAGGACCAAAACGTTCCCATGATCGAGTATTGGGAAGAGTTTCACGGTCAACCTGCTGCTATCATGTACTTCGCAGGTGGGCCTTCTTCTTGCATCTGGATCTTACCAGGACAGGAGTATTGAACTATGGAAAAGCTTTATGCACCTCCCGGGCCTCCTGATGGGGTACCGGTTATCATCGACCTTCCTTGTGGCTCTAAGGGGGTCTGGAACTACTCTGCGGGATTCGGGTATATCTGTGACCAATGTTTCGCTGTAGTGGGATCGATTGCTCAACCCAAGAATTGTTGTGGAGTGACCACCGCATGACCTATAAATCTACTATTGTCGAATTGAAGCGGTTGCAGGAACACCTTACCCTGATGACACCATACTGCGATCTTCATTCGGTAGTACCTCTTCCGGGTCGATACGAAACTGATCGGGTCATCGTCATAACCTCCCAAACTGCTGAACAGGCTTCTTGGGCTAGGAAATCTAATGCCTCTGCTAAAGCTGCTGGATTGGTATCATCATGAAATGCATTCTTAAACGGGACCATTCTCGCTACTGGGTTGCCCACTTCAAGAAGGGGGATGCGGTTACTCAACGGGTAGTTGGTACTCCTACTGACGATCTTGACCATTGTATCGCCCATGTATCGCGTCATTGGGGCCTGGAGAGTCTTCGAGTCTATAAAGATGATGGTTCCGTAGTTTACGTGGTTCTTTAGTGGTTACAAGGGGTTACTGATTCTCGTAAGGGCTTCGGTGGTATAAGGCGTGAAATTCACGCCCTAAGAAGGTGGCGCTGTATTCCCTACCTTAACCCCTTGTTTTCATTAGGAAAAAGAACTTCATTCCACCCCTTGACATACTCCTTCTACTTCGTTATTATAATAAAATGAACAATCGCCCTTGTATGCACTTTGTCGGTTTTAAGGATGATCGGGTCTACCGGGCCATGGCGGTCTTTGGGAAACCTGACTTCTGGCACCGAAAGTGGGACAAACGAGCCCAGGATGAGGTCTGCTACGAGAACGGTGATTGGGCTGTCTTCGCTGACGGTAACGAGTTTAGTAAAGTAGATCCATACGGGTTCGATGACAGTGCGGTAGCACCTGGTGAGGACTGTGGAGATGACGGTTAAACCTGTCGCATTTGATCATAAATCTAAAATGCGCATAATCGAACATGGGGAAGATTGGTCTATAGTAGATGCTGCTGTAGAAAAACACGGTTTACTTCTTCTTCAATCAAACGCTACTGGTTACATGAAGTGGTGGCCTACTTCACACATAAAAGGACTTGTTAACAATGTCTAAGGTTAGAATTACCGGTAACTCTCCTGATCGTGTCGCTGGGTTTGCTGTATGGTCGGTCGAAGTGTTGAATAACGATGGTGAGTGGGTTGCGGTGACTTCTTGCTACGGACCTGCTTCCCTTTCTTCGGCGATTCTCATTGCTGATCACTGGAAGGCTGAAAAACCTCTTCCTTGTCTTTTAGATTCTGTGGAGTATACCCAATGACTGATATCTACAAAAACCCATATGGGTTCACTATGGACCAGGGGAAGAAGGATATTGACGTTTGTAGAATTACTGCACCCGCCGGTAATGTTCTGATCACTGTTACCGATATGCGTGATGGTCTGACTACTATCTGTCTGACCGCTGAAGAGTTTCATACCTTCGTTGCTGAATGTGTTGCTATGATTCCGGTACCGGAGGAAAAGGAAAAAGAAGTTCCTGATCCTCAAGATCGATGGGATGGCTGGCCTGACCGGCCCTGAAAGGTAATTATTATGTCGAAGTATATTCAAATTAAGGAAAGTCCTTACAATGGTTCTTTTACCGTATGGTTGGTGGTTGGGGCTCAGTCCTTCTCTGTAGGAGGAACTGATTGGGCTATACGGGAGGAGGCTGATTGGTTTGCTAATCAGCTGACTACTGCCCTTTCTAACATTGTAAAGGCGGAGAAGGAAACGTCATGAAAGGAGATCTTGAAGCACTGCTTCGTCGGGTGGTACATCATAACTTACATGATGATATCCCTAACCTTGCTGATCGCATTTTAGAAATGTGTCAACCAGGTTATAATAAAGCTGCCGAAGAAGATCAAAAGAATCTTATTCGTTCGGGAAAATTGGGTGTTGGCGAGAAGTATACTCCTTCAAAAGGTGCCGGTATGAAGAATAAGGAATTTCAGTCTGTCGATACTATTGCGAAGAACTTGATTGCTCTTCGAGACGATCTCTCCAAAAAGTGTCTAGGGCGCGCCATTGGGGATCCCGAGACTCGTATTTTGTTATGGATCAATACCTGCCTTTATCGTTCTTATGAACCTGGAGATTTCCGATGAATATTGTTTGTTACCGCTGGCGTTTCTTCCAGGATGGTCATTGGTCTGATTGGATCCTTCTTAAGAAGGAAGATCTTGAAGGGTTTGAAAACCTGCAGGAACGGAACCTTGTTAGGGGAACTTGTGAGGTGGAAGCGCTTTATGGGGTTACTTCATGAACGTTCGCGATAAAATTGCTAGACAGATTGTCCCATACTGCTACGGGATGTTCGAGAATCAGGAATCCAAAGAGGATGGTTCTCCTTGGAAATTTCCACCTAGTACTCCGAATGCAACGGCCTATAAGCTTACTGATGAAATTTTGGCTCTTATAAGAGAGGAATTGACGCGATGACTGGTGGATATATTTTCGAAGTAGGATCAGCGAAGTACTTTCAGATCCTTCCTTCCAATAAAAGTAGTTATTTCAATTTTCAATGGACCTCTAGCGAGCATATGGCATCCTTTATTACTCCTTCTGAATTGCATATGGTTATTGAGGATTATGGACTTACCTGGATCCTGCGCTCGGGAACTCTTCAATATCATCTGAAGGATATCTGACACTATGCAAAAAGCTCTAGTTAAGGTTGCCACCTTCTTAATGATTATCGGTGCTTTTCTCTTATCACCTTTCTACCTTCTTTGGTTGCTAGGTGGTTATATAGCCGATGATTTCAACTATCGTAGATACGAAAAAAGGAACTCAAAACAATGACTGACTTCATGATACAACGTTTCGACGGCAAAAATAATTTAGATTCCAATGAGGTTTGGGTAGAGACTCTTTGGATTTCTAATTATGATGGATCCGAGAAGGGGATTACTAAAGCTCTAGCTGCTTTAGAGCTAGCTAGGCAACTTCACGGTACTCGCGAGAAGTACCGACTAATCATGATTTTTCCTGAGGCTTGAAGGTCGTCTCACATGATAATCATCCTCTCTATCCTAGTTTTCATTCTTGCTTGCTTTATCGATAATCTTCGGAAGAGGGTTAAGGATCTAGAGAAGAGGGTGAATAAAGATGATGATACATTTTATCGAGATGACGTAGAAAATAATGCGCAATGAAATCAAGGGGTTAGTAGCAACCCCTTGAGTACTCAGGGTTTTTACCTGCTTGACATAGTCCTGAAAATACGTTATTATAATAAAGTGAAACAACCGGAGACTTCTTCGATGACCTTTAAGCCTAATCAACCGATGTCTGAAGAAAAGGCCCAATTGGCCATTTCCTTGTACAAGGATCTTGTTTTCGCTACTGGTACCCGGGCTTGGAGGGTTTTTTCCGAGCGCCGGGTGGAATCTCGCAAAATCAAGCTCTGGAATCTTTCCTCTTCCAATTTTTGGATCTTGGCTAGACTCTTTGATGATTTCGAGATCCCCTTCTATACCACTGATTATCATTCAATCGCCTTCAATGTGCCGTTGGATATCACAATGTCTGGAAAGGTTCGTTCGTAATGCCGTGCCTCACCAAAGCTGAAAAGCTCCTGATTGAGTTTGAAAATCTTGAACTTGACCAATCTTGGCCTTATTGGCCTGTGACTAAGCCCATTCGTTTCACGGAAACGGATGTAGAATTTCTTCAGGATCTTCTCAAGATGTTCATTGATCCTGAGAACAATAAAGGTGTTCAACAGAAGGCCCTTTGGGCACAGCCTGAAATCGATACTTCTTATGGTGATCGGAATTGCAATGATGTATGAAATTCACGGCGGACATCTTGACAGTCTTTCTTTTTATGATGGGGGTCCTTCCTCTCATTTAGAAGATTGCCAGACTCTTGAAGAAGCTAAAATCGCTTTACGCGGTTGGCATAATGCAAATCATGCTGCCTGGATTGTTGATAAAGAAACACAGGAAATAGTCAATGTTTAAGCTCTGGAGCAATATCAAGAACAACTGGAATGCTTGCGGCCTCGACATTTATCTTAAGTCTGGGCAGGTTATTCATCTCGATCGAGTTTGGGAATATAAATTCGAGAGCAAGGATGGTGTAATTATTTACATCAAAATCATCCAATCACTTGCTGCTGAACACCACCTTCGTGTTCAGACTCTTGACCTCACCCAAATCGTTGCGGCAGTTCAAAGGAAGAAATAATATGACGACTTCTTATAGACCCTCAGGTGAAGAAATTCGTGCCTATATGGCTAAGATGGATGTGGGTCTGTTGGAGGCTAAGGAAAAGCTGACTAAGATTAATCGTGGTCGGGCTTTGTATGAACTTAGGTACGGGCCTCATCTTCCTGATATGAAAACTAAAGATAGGTTGGATGCACTCCTTGATATCCTCCTTGATGACGAAAGGATTACTACTCATGGCTGAAATTGATATGACTCGTACTGGTATTATTCGAAGACTTCTGAATGTGAAGTCTTATACCGCTGAAGATCTCGGCGCTCATGGCTTTAACTGTTCCGGGCAACGTACTTCGCGACCAGTGGTTCTGGTCGGCCTTGATACAGTGACTGCTATCATTGATTATCTTGCTGAAGCTAATCAATTTGAAAAAAATTCTCGTGAATTTAACAAAGAGGTTGCTCGTCAGGGCCCGCGGGTTAGCCAAATAAATAATGACTAGGTCATTTAAAACACTTCACGATCAGAATATTACTGATCAGTACAAGCGAGAAGTAGTCATTGCTCGTGTAATGGCTACAGGTCAAATTTGTTATCCAGACCCTGTTAACAAGAACATATGTTCTATATGTTTAATAGGACCGTGCTACGGTCCATTGGAGAAATATAATGACTGATATTGTGAAATTTTCTCAGCTGATATCAGCTGTGACTCAACTTTGCGGCTATAAGATGCTCAATCAGGATGTTGTCAACCTGTTGAAATTGGTCGAGGAATGTTATCCTGAGGTGGCACCTCAACCTCATTGGACAAAACCGCTTGTTCTTCAAGATATCGTTCGAATGTTCGAACATATGAAAGGTCAACGGAAGATCGAGGCTATCAAAGAACTGCGCAATATGACTAACGCAGGTCTTAAGGAAGCTAAAGATACCATTGAAATCATTTATGATCGGATTCAATTCGAATGAGCACTGTTAAACCCATTTCACCTGATCAAATTGCAGTTGAAAAGCGCAAGCATGTTCCTGATGCTGTAATTGAGGTTTGGAATAAGCTGATCGCTGAAAAATTTTCTAATGGATCTGCTTTGATCTATCTTGAAGAGGCTGTTAAGGCCTTAGAAAATATTGCAACTGAACCAGGAGTTGATTCTCCTGTCACTGTTTCTCGTTGTCATATTTACGGATCTGGTTGGCTTGATATTGAACCAATCTACCGAGAAGCGGGTTGGATTGTTGATTTTGATAAACCAGGTTTCAATGAAACCTATAAAGCAACATACTTTTTTAAGAAGAAGTGATCTGTCATGGCTGGTGATATCGTTAAACAGTTGCGAGATACTCGATATCCTGGTCAGATGGAAATGCGCTTGGCGGCCGCTGACGAAATCGAGCGTCTTAGGAATGCTAGGCCCCCATATCAATGCTTAAATCCGCAAAAATGTCCTGAGTATGGACAGTGTTTAAGTAGTGCTTGTAGAAACATGGGAAAGAACCCTTGGGATTGGACATGACAAAATTAGATTGGACTAATCATCGTTATGGTGCTAGTTGGTACCGTCATTATGACGGACAACCCCATCCGGATGATGACCGCGACTATGAATGGACTGGTTCTTTTTGGCAACTAGTGTTTTATGACGAGGATGAAGATGACTGATCGTGTTGTATATAAAGCTCGAGGTTCGGATCGTCCAAACCAATGTAAGCGTTATGTTCGTTCGGGTGGTGGTACCACTTATGATATAGGACAAGCTGCTGTATTCTTTAAGGATGCAAAGCATTGGAAATCTCGTTGGGAACGTTATGGGTATACCCAAGTTCCTGTAGTCGTTATCCCTGTTTCGGAGGAAGATTATCATGACTGACCAAGACGAAATCGAAAAGATCCTGGAACATGGATTTTCTGAGATGTTCCGAGCCTTCTATCGAATGAGACAGGCTAAGGATTATCAGCGCGAATATGATACTATGGGAACCGTTATTAACCTTCTTATGGAAGATCGTGCTCACCTTAGAAGGCAGTATCCAGTAAAACCATGAAAATCCTTAATCAACAAGAGATACACAAACTCCTTATTAAATCTATTGAAGGAGAGTTTAAGGTTTGCTATGCTAGGGAAGAGGAAAAAGAAGGTAAATATTATTATTACCTAACCATAAAAACAGAAGAATTGGAAGAAGAATGATTACCACTACCCGACTCTTAACCTTGGATGATATGCCTCAAGTTATTGAGATTATTCGTTCACGAGATCATTTTGCTCATAATCTTACAAAAATTGATCATTCCTTTGCTGAACCATTTTATCGCAATGAACAGCCAGGCGTCGATTATTATGACAGGACAATTGATAATAAAGAGATGTTTGGGTTGTTTGAAGATGATATTTTGGACAATTTTGTTTTACTAGAATATCCTATTGATTTGTCTTGTAGGGCTGATAGCGATACTGAACGTGAGAAGGCTGTTATCCTTCTAATTCATTGGTCCAGGAGAAAACCAGGACGAGTGAAAACTGATGACGGTTTTGATCTCAATGTAACAAAACTTCTTATTGCTGTTCATGAATATTGGGAGAGTCAAGACATATTCTCTAATTGGGTTTGGGTTAATCCTGATACACATGTCTTTCATGGTCTTAGAAATAAGATGTTTAAAGAGAGCATTTTTCACAGATATTGCAGGAAGGTGTTTCCTATTCCTGTTGGTGAGCTCCGAGGTGATCCTGAAGGTCAATGGATTAATAAGTGGATTAATCATGGACGACCCTTTGGTTCTAATATGGAAGCTATAGTACTTTCTGTTAAACCAGAATTTAGAGGGAAACCAGTAACTCCTTGAAAACACTACGTTTTTCCTGCTTGACATAGTTCTCTAGATACGTTATAATTATAATATGACATACTTAATTGGCGACGTTCACGGAAAATATGCTCCTTATAAGACCTTACTGCGCGGAATGAAAAACTCCGTTTGCGTGGGTGATATGGGTGTAGGTTTTCGACGTTCTTATGGAGCACGGGATGGTGAATTCTTCACTAATCCTCCCCATGCTTTTATGAAGAAAGGTAATCATCGTTTTATCCGCGGCAATCATGACAATCCTGGTTCTTGTCGCAAACAATCGCAATGGATACCTGATGGTACTTTTGAGGATGGTATCTTCTTTTGTGGTGGCGCTTATTCTATAGACAAGCATCTACGTACTGAGGGCTATAACTATTGGTCTGATGAAGAACTTTCATATGATCAGGCTGACAAGGCTCTGGGTGTATATCTTGATTGTAAGCCTGATGTAGTTGTGACACATGACGCGCCTTTGAGTGTGGTAGGTCATATACATACTTCTCACCATCGATATGATTCTTCTTTCACACAGAGATATCTACAAAACATGTTTGAACAGCATCAGCCTCGGTTGTGGGTGTTCGGGCATCACCATACTTCTTGGACTATGGAGGTGGAAGGAACAACCTTCCGTTGTTTGAATGAACTCGAAATAATGGAGCTGTAAGTGTTTACAAAGACTGAAGAAGAACTAACTAAGGAAGTTAACAATTGGGTAAAAAAGACTGATCAAATTCACAGCAGCCTTAAGGCTGCTGTGAATTTGCTCGATGCGGCAGGTCGTCCGCTTAAGGTGGGCGACACTGTTGCTTATGCAATCTCTCTTGGGCGTAGTCCTTCTATGCAAATTGCAACGATTGTTTGTATTACAGATAAGAGAAAGATCCAACTTCAAATTATTGAAAAGCATCGTCAGACCTGGGGTAAAAAGCCTATCGTGACTGTTCAATATCCGGATCGTATGGTAATTTTGGAGCCGTTAGATGTCTGATCTTCCTGATTCTAGAGATCTTAAGATCTCTAGATATCGTATCGCCCTTTCTGATGCAGCAGGTATGTTTGAAGATATTGATCGAAATAGGCAGATGCCTTCTTTAGCTAATACCCTTCAACAATATATTGCATTTGGTAAAGAAATAAGGAAACTCTTAAATGAGTGATAATCAGATTTGTCCAGTATGTGCTGGTTCTGGAGCAACATTTGTTTTAGAACCTATGAGTCCTTATGACACCGATCCTGACAGCGACTATTCAACAAAACGATGGGTTATTTGTTACCTTTGTAAAGGTGATGGTTTATCCCCTGCTGGTCGAATTTATTTAGAGGAGTTAAAGAAATATGCCTTTTCAAAAAAAATTGGGTGATATGTTCAGATGGTCTGGTCGGATGCTTTCAGCGTCTAAGACTGCTCCTAAAGGACATATTTGCGTATGGAATGCAAATATCGTAACTGAAAACAAGGATAAGGTCTGGTTCGGTGATCTAGACCTTACTGATGACGCTGAGGCTCTTCAATGGTACGCAGATGACTTGGATCTTACCATTTATGTGATGTATGAGATGGATGCACGATTTCTTCGTCCTGGACAGGATATTAATTTGTCTCTTGCAGTAGCTTCTTATTCACCAAAGGAATAATCATATGTGGGATGCTATTCCAGGTATGCAAGTTGTGTGCATTAAAGATTTCACTGCTCGAGCACATCGGGATCGGTTCGAAATATTACCGAAATTAGATCAAATCTTAACTATTAGAGATGTTTGTCCTGTTGAGGATTTTGGCTCACCGGCGGCACCAGATGGGAGTACTATCTTTTTACGATTTAATGAAATTGTAAATGATGTTTTTCAGTATAAAACTGCAAAAACTGAATGTGCTTTTGGGGCAAACAATTTCAGGCCTGTAAAGAAAACCGATATTAGTGTCTTTACAGGCATTGCTGCAAAGCCTAACAAACCCGTTAAAGGACCGAAGGATATTAAAAGGAAGGTAACAGAAGATGCCTGAACCGTATTGGATTGCTGTATCTGAATGGCTTGCTATGCCTAAAGCCGAACAAGAAGATATTCAACGTCGGCATTGCCTGATTGGTGGAGCTATGAAGGTATTTGCTACTGAAGAAGAAGCAAATGTAGAACGTGAAAAACAACTCAAAGACATAAGGTATTGATGTGGCTAATAAATTAGTGTGGAAATGTCCACATTGTGGTCGCACCCTTCTAATTGAAGTACGAACTTGTCTTTGTGGTGTTGGAAGGAATCCAGAACGATGATAACTGCTAAAGAAATTGTTAACGAGTTGGTTGATCAGATAGCAAATGCTCCTTCAATGATTAATCAAGTTGTAGAATTAGCTCGTAGAATACAAAACAATAGGAACAAGCGATGAAAATTTTGAAAGTAAATTTCGGTGGAAAGTGCAGTGATTGTGCTTACATTGGAGTAAGTTTTGAAGACGGAACTCATTTTGAAAAAGATGGGTATGTTGCTAAGGTTTCAGGTGTCGGTGGAGGAGATTATTATGACTTCACTGTAGACAATGAAACAGGCCGAATTATTGGGTGGGTTCCACTGGAAGATAGTGAAATTCATTTTATAACAAAGGATATGTGAAATGCAGATACCTGTAGAAGAACTAATCGAACACTTTTCTTTTCTTGATGCTCTTCGAGAATCAGGAGCAGTTAATATGTTTGGCGCGGGTCCTATCCTTCAAAAAGAAATGGGTCTTGATAGAAAGACTGCTAAGGCTGCTACCTTAGCTTGGATGAAGACCTTTGATGGTCAGCGTTCTCCGCAAGAACGAGCAGAAGAGTTTGTTAATAATAACGAATCCGCTTGACATAGTCCTGTGAATTTGTTATTATTATAAAATCGAAGACTGATTGAAAAGGACTTACTAAAATGGCAGCACTTGTCGAAACAATGGCTTATAATAAGCGGGAAGTACCATGGCACGGTATGGGCGTTCCTGTAACCGATGATCTTACCCCTGAGCAAATGCTCCAAGCAGCTGGTCTTGATTGGGAAGTGGAACTTGTTCCAAACTTCGCCACTTATAAGGGCAAGAAGATCAAAGTTGAAACAAGCACTTTGTTTCGTGAGTCGGATGGGAAGATTCTCTCTGCGCGATGCAGTGACGATTGGAATCCTGTACAGAATCAGGAAGCTGCTGAGTTCTTCAATGACTTCTGCGCAGCAGGTGACATGAAGATGGAAACTGCAGGATCCCTCTGTGGAGGTGAGCTTGTGTGGTTCCTGGCGAAGATGAATGAGTCCTTTGACGTATTCAAGAATCGTGATACAGTCGATGCTTACACTTTGTTTACAAATCCTCACCGATACGGCTGGTCAACTTCTGTCTCCTTGACCGCAATTCGTGTGGTGTGTATGAACACCCTTAATCTTTCACTCTCAACTACCAAGGGAGATAAGATAGTAAAGGTCTCCCATCGTAATGAGTTCAACGCTGATGAAGTGAAGGAAGTCCTTGGCGTCACCAAGGAAAAGATGAAGAAGTACAAGGAAATGTCGCAACACCTTGCCAAGAAGAAGGCAAAGGGAGAAGACATTGTTACTTACTTCAAGCGTGTTTTCCCTGTTATCACTTCGAAGGTCGATGGGTCTCGTAAGATCCTTTCCAAGCCTGCTGAAGTTGCAATGAGTGTTCTTAACTCTCAGCCTGGGGCCGATATCGCGCCAGGGACTTGGTGGAACACGTATAACGCGACGACTTATTTCCTGGACCACTTGGCTGGTCGGACGGTAGACGCAAGAATCAATAGCAGTTGGTATGGGGACGCAAGGAAGCGTAAGATCAAGGCTATGGAAATAGCTCTTGAGATGGCTGATGCATCTTGACTAAATGGCCAATAGGACCAGTTGAAGGACGAGAACCAGGCACTTTAGGAAGTGCCTGGAATACTTCACAAAAAAAGATAATTAATGGGTTTGCAAATTATGCAGAGCCTAAACGAAGAGATCGTAAGCGTTGGAAAATGAAACGAGCTGACGTTTTAGCTTTTACTGAAGAATTAAAGAAAAAGGCTCCTAAATGATTTTCGTTTTTGGAAGTAACCTCGCCGGTCGCCATGGAAAAGGTGCCGCCCTTGCTGCTCTAAAAGAGCACGGAGCAATTTATGGTCAAGGTATAGGTCTTCAGGGCCAGAGTTATGCAGTGCCTACTAAGGATGCAAAACTAAAGACTCTTTCTTTAGAAGCTATCGAAGAGTATGTTTACAATTTCAAATTCTTCGCTGAATGTAATCCTGACAAGACCTTCTTTGTAACTGCACTTGGCACAGGTCTTGCAGGTTACAAGATTGCAGACATAGCCCCGATGTTTAGGGAGTGTCCTGTTAACGTTTATATTTGCGATGAATTTCAGGAATGGTTAAGTCATGACAAAGGCTAGAAAACATCCAATGCAGAAGATTGTGTTTGATACACGAGGAGTGGCTCGTTTTCAAACAAATGCTATTGTAGAATATCTTCTTGATAAAGGAGGTATGGATCTTAATGATATTGCTCGTCAGGATTTTGATAGAGAAGATCGGGCTCAGTTTGCTCAGTTGATTGGGTATTCAGTGTCTGGATACGGGGATTTGTCATATGCTATCGATGTTGGTAAGGCAGATAGACAGGTAGCGAGCCTCGTAGAGCAACGTCTCTGGGATAACCTGATCAAGCAGTTGGGATAACTTCTCCCAAGCGCTGAGCCTTCTCTCCAGGTTTAAATATTCAATGATTTCAATGGGTTACTGGATCTTGACAACCCTCAGAAAATGATGTAAAATACATTACAAATTGAGGAAGAACCATGATAAAGACCTTTGATGACGGAATACCAAAGTTCCTTAAGCGAAAGCTTCCAAAGGACTGGAAGGCTGCTCCTTATGTTGCTCCAAAAGAACGTGAAATTGTGACGCGATATGGCATGCCTCCTACTCCTAAGGTAGTAGTAGTCAAGGATGATACAAAGCCCAAGGCTTATAAACCAACTATTCAAGAAGCTATCAGGGATAAGCACTCAGATATTTTAGGTGAGATAGAAGGAATGATTGACGATAGCGTCTTTACTGATAAGAGCCCGCTATTCGTTTACCTTCGTAAGATTAAAGCAACCCCTATGGCTGCAAAACATATTGCAGCAAAGCTTGCACCGCAAGCTGCAGAACTTTCTGATGTATTAAATAATCCAAATGACTTGGATCTTCAAGAAGGTTATATGAAATTCACATATGAGGAAATTGAAACCCTCTATAACCTTTATGCACAGATGGTGCAGGATTGTCTCGATTATATGAAGGTTAATCGAAAGGTTACAACAGCTAGAAAGAAGAAGCCCCTTTCAAAAGAAAAGATTTTGAAGAACTTCAAATACCTTGATAAATATGATGCTCTTAAGCTTGCGTCAATTGATCCTGGAAAGATCATTGGAGCTATTGAGCTCTGGACCTTTAATATTAAATATAAAAACCTCACTGTATATCGTGCAAAGGATCGTGCTGGTCTTTCGGTGAAAGGAAGTTCTATCGTCAATTACGACGAGAAAACATCTATATCAAAGATCATTGGTAAAAACACTGATGAAAAAATTCAACAGGTTCTGACAGGTGGCAAGATTATTCTGAAAAGATTAATGGATACCGTTACTTCTAAACAACTTAAAATTGGTAGGGTAACTAAGGATGTCATCCTACTTAAGGTTATTCAATGACGAAAGTAATTGCACCAGGAATTGATAAACAATTATCAGAGCTAAGGCCAGAACCACCAAAACCGAAAAAAGGTGAAAAGTTGTGCAATTGTAAAAAATACCCTGCTTGGTATTGTAACGTATGGCCTAGGTGTGTGGGAATATAATGACTCAAATTATTGGTAAAGACTTCACACTATTTAAGATGGCTTCTTGTAAGTATTGTGGCTCCAGGTTGCAATACTTACCGAAGGATATCGAAACATATTATCAGCGTGAGACTGATGATACAGTATCCATGCATGCTTATGTAGAGTGTCCTTCTTGTTGGGAGAAAGTATTTGTTTAAGCTATTCATCACTGTTCTAGCTATGTCTGATACAGGATCAGTCAATCAGACACTTACTGTAACTGAATTTTTGGATCCTCAAGCTTGTGAACGTACCGCTAAAGAAATAACAGGTACTACCCAAGTGAATAAAGAAGGTCATAATTTCACAGTTATTTCTAGGACTCTTTGTGCAAAAGATGGGCCTATAGGGCCTCCTAATGGTGGACGTATTCCACCTCCTGTGCATCAATTCTTTAATGAGTTTAACAATTTCATCCAAAGGCAGTAAAAATGACCAAATGGGAAAAATGTGTAGGAGAAGGTTGGGGTAATATTGTAACTAACGCCGTTACCTATATTGAGAAACACGGCGGCCATATTATGCAAGTAAAAGAAAAGTTCGGTGGGTTAAGAATCTACACTTATGGTGGGGATTATGAAGCTATAGATACAGTGGTTCGAATTGCTGAAAATAATGCCGCCGAAACCTGTGAACGATGCGGTGCTCCAGGTATTCTTAGGCATAGTGATAAAGGATATTTGTTTACCGCTTGTGAAAGGCATATTATAACATGACACCATATCAATTTCTTGCTTCTTTAGCAACTAGCGGAAGCATTATAAAGCATATGACTGAATCTCATAGAGTTTATCATAACCTTAATCATGCTATGGAAATAGCTTGGCTAGGATATGGTGAGAAGGGTCTTCTTGAAAATAAATCAAAGGATCTTGTTTTTCATTATTTTGCATCCTTTTATCATGATATTATCTATATTCCTGGTGATAAAGATAATGAATTGAAATCTGCAAATTTCTTTGTAGATGATATGGCTCTTCTTGGATATAAGGAAATAGATCAAGAAATATTTTCTGACGTATATAAAGCAATCATTCAGTCTGCTGATCATTTTGACAAGAATCATTATTCAACAGATCGCGTCGGACGCTTCCTTGATTTTGATCTTTGGGGCTTAGGTGATGAACCTAATCAATATGATATCAATACAGCTAAGCTTCGCCTTGAATTTGCTCATGTAAACGACGAAGATTGGAAGAATGGTCGTATGGAATGGATTAATAAAGCACTTGATGCTCCTTCAATTTTTCGTCAGCATACTGATCGTGAAAAGAAAGCCTCAGCTAATCTTCGTAGGGAGTTTAATAAGCTTAAAGATCCTTCTCAAAAGGGTTTTAATATCATGTTATTGAATCCTCAGGATTAATCATGGATTGTATTTTTACAGAAGGTCAAGAAGTAGTCTGTATAGATGATCTTTTCAATGATTTTTGGAAACAGCATATTCCACAACTTCCAAAACTCAATATAAAGTATACTATACGTAAGATTGTCATTGAAACATTTATTGATGAACCTAACGGCGTGCCTTCCCTCTTATTAGTAGAATTGATCAATCCTATTCTACATTTTCAAGATGGGCAAGAACCACATGAAATACCTTTTGCTTATTGGAGGTTTAGGCCTTTAAATTATAATGAAGCGAAGGTAACCACCTCAACATTTGACTTTAATACTCTGCTAAATGTTAAGAAAGCAGATGCAGAAAAATTTGAAGATGAATTGGAAATTATCAGATGAACTTCCCAGTATGGATATTGATTATTTTTACCTATGGGCAAAGTGCGCAAGTTACAGGTCCTGATTCTTTAGTACCAACTAGAGTATTCTGGCCTTATTCTTACGTCACTGCTACTAACTATATTGTGAAAGATGAAATCACATGTAGGTTAGGTGCTCAAGACTCTCCAAATCAACATGGTCTATGTCTGAAAGCACATAACGAAGAAGACATCGTAGATTTTTGTGGTGACAAGATCAGGAGACCTTGTACCACTAAAGTACCTAATGATATTATTTTAGGTAAGTATGGTCCCATCTTTTGGAACCTAAAAGATAACGAAGTTTCACTCCTCAAAACAGGAATATTTTACAATGGTCGAAATCCAAATCCATAAGCACGGGTTTAAGCGAAAAACTATTATTCAGAATATCGAAGCTAAGATGCAGGCTTGGATTAAGACCCTTCCTGAATCTATGCGAGAAAGTGTTAAGAATGATTATATCGTGACAGGTGGTGCTATTGCATCGATGTTGCTAGGTGATCTTCCAAATGATTATGATCTTTATTTCAAGACACCTGAAATGGGACAGATTGTAGCTCAGCATTATCTTGACACTTTAGCTCAGCGTGATCAAACTGATAATGATAGGGTCAGTCGTATTGAAGCAGTAGCTGAAAGTGATCGCGTTATTATTATGATCAAGTCAGCTGGTGTTCTTGAAGAAAATACTAATATCAATAATTATCAGTATTTTGAAAATCAAGATCCAAAAGAGGTTGCTGAATATTTCAAACAATGGCAGTTGAATAAACCAAAACGTGATGGTGAAGCAGAAACCTTTAAGCCTGCATTCATCTCAAGTAATGCTATTACTCTTCATGATGGAATTCAGCTTATCATGAGGTTCTGTGGTGATTCTAATAAAATTCATGATAATTTTGATTATGTTCATTGCACGAATTGGTATACTCATAAGGATGGACTGAATCTTAATCAACCTGCTCTTGAAGCTATTCTTGCACGCGAATTGAAGTATGTAGGATCTAAATATCCTGTTTGTTCGATATTCCGTATGAGGAAGTTTATTCAACGTGGATGGACTATCACTGCTGGTGAAATGTTCAAGATGGCTTATGATGTAAGTAAGTTAGATCTTGATGATTATGACACACTGCGAGATCAGCTTGTGGGCGTAGATGCGGCTTATTTCGGTGAAATTCTTAGTATTCTTAGGAAACATGAAGGAAATCTTGATAGAACTTACCTTTTCGAGATTATCAATCGGGTCTTTGACGAAAGCGAATAACGTATTTGTGATTAACTTCGATGAAACAATGCTCCTTTATATACGTTAGTATGGTCCGGCGTAATAATCAAAGGAGTAATCAATGAATAAACTAGCTATTCTATCAACTGTTGCCTTCCTTGGATCTTTCGGTTCAGGTTTTGCACAAAATAATGTAGGTCAAGAACCTGCAAAAACACCTGAAGTAAAGAAAGAAGAGCCACGTTCTGAACACTTTAAGCCCCTAACTTGGGAAGAAAAGGTCAAGCGTGATCGAGAAGCTGTTACTCGAGATGAGCAAAAGCTAAAGGCAGATCAAGCTGAAGAAACAAAGCATCCTGCCCCAGCTGTGAAAAAGTAAATGAAGAAAGTAGCAGCTTTAATTGCGGCGGCTTTCCTTGCTACTAGCTCGGTAGCATACGCCGACCCTCATGGAGGCTTCCACGGCGGTTTCCATGAGGGTTTTCATGGAGGAGGATTTCATCGTGGCTTTATAGGACCTGCAATCGGTTTAGGATTGGTTGGTGCTGGTATAGCTGCTGGAACTTCTAGCTACTGTTGGCGATATATAGAAACAATCGATGATTTCGGTCGACCTATCTATGTTCGTCATTGGGTTTGCTAATAATAAGAAGGAACAAATATGAATAGAATAATCTCACTTTCAACTGCCGCTTTGATCGGTATCGGTACTATTGGTGTAGCTTATGCTCAAGAAGTTGACATTCAATCACCAGTAGGTATTACACTACAACCACCTTTTGTGGCACATGAACATCGTGAAAGAGTCTACCCAGGTTATCATGATCCAGATGATGTAACTGTAGTCAAAAAGCGTTATCATTATCACGACCCAGCGGATGTAACTGTGGTCAGAAAGCGTTATCATGACTATGATAGAAATCTAGATTATGATGATCGTGGTGTAATAATCAAAAAGTATTAATAATAACAAAAGAGAAGCTCTTCGGGGCTTCTCTTTTTTGAAAGGATATAAAATGAATTATTGGGTAATCGGCGGCCATTTCACAAGTCTTAATTTTCACTCCTTTCTTCAAGATACAGCTGTAGTTCGAGGTCCTTATAAGACACGAGAAGAAGCTCAGGAAGAATGGGCAGGTCTTTCAAGCATTTATCGTCACAAAGCAGCTTATCGATTTATTATAGTAGAAGAACCAATAAAATAATACTCCCCCACTTGACATCCCCCTTATAGAATGATACAATAAATTATGAAAAAATGTATTTGGGTTGATATAGATGGTACCATGTCTAACACAGACCATCGTCAACATCACAAAAAACCTCCAAAAAATCAAAAAGCCTTTAATGAAGGGATGGTTAATGATCCTCCTCATAACGAGATCATTTGGCTAATCGAAACCCTTTACCTTGACGGCAATCAAATCGTTGTTTGTACAGGTAGGGATGAAAAATTCCGAAAGTGGACTTTGGAGTGGCTTGAAAAACATCATGTGTCTTTCGATGCACTTTATATGGCACCTCTTAATGATAATAGAAGTGATGCTATTATCAAGCTAGAACTTCTCGCAAAAATGCAAGAAGATGGTTATGATCCTTACCTCTTTTTTGAAGATCGTCAAAGGATTGTAGACGCGCTGCGCGCTATTGGTAAAAAGGTGCTGCAGGTTGCACCTGGAGATTTTTGATATGGCAATGGGTACTCACAAACTAAGACCTCAAGGTTGGAATCGAATTATATGGACCTTAGGCGGAAAAATTAATCAATCATTTCGCAATTTTCTTAATTGTAGATACATTTATCAACAATTTATAAGTGAAGGGAATTTTAATAAAGATTCTCTTTCTAGAAAAATATGGTCTAATAAAATATTCTCCGCAATCATGATGTCTGTTTCTTCTTTGGGTCTTTATATGACACCAAATGGTGCAGCTGTCTTGACAATCCAACCAAGTCAATTGGCATGGAATCGTCCTCCCCGAAAACTAAAGCGTAAAAACGCAAAAAAGAAGAGGTTATTATATAATGTCAGATTTCTTTAATAAGGTTGGTACTGCAGTAGCTAAACGAGCTGAAGAGGCAACTCAAGATGCGCCTGCAGGGCTTTCTACAAATGCAGTAAGTGGAAAGGATGCTATTTCTGGTATCTTTAAGCCTGATGATATCGTAGAAGATAACGTTGAACCTGCGGAACGTAGGTGGGCTGTCAATGATAACGTTTATTGGACAGCTAAGCGTACTCTAAAGAAGCTTCCTTCGGGATTATTTCGTTGCGGCATGAGTCCTGATATTGGTCCTTACCTTATTAAGATGAAGTATGATATCGATAACTTGATTGTACTTCCTGATTCTGCAGGATCAAGTATCATTGAGGAAATTCGAACATTTTGGAAGATTGAGCCAGAATTCAAGAAGCGTGGTTTCACTCACAAGCGCGGTGTCCTTCTTTGGGGACCTCCTGGTTCTGGTAAGACCTCGACAATTCAGCTTTTGATTGAATTGATTGTTAAGCAGCACAATGGTCTTGGTATCTATATCGATAATCCAGGTGCAGCTATTGAATGTTTGCAAATGTTGCGACGTTCGGAACCAGATCGCCATATTATCGGTCTTCTAGAAGATATGGATACCTTGGTTCAGAAGCATGGTGAATCTGAGTACCTTTCTCTTCTAGATGGTGAAAATCAGATTGGAAATATCGTTTATGTTGGTACTACAAACTATCCTGAACGTCTTGATAGACGATTTGTTGATAGGCCTTCTCGTTTCGATACTATTAAGCATATTGATTTCCCTGGGCGAGAAGAGCGCAAAGCATACTTGTTGGCGAAGGAACCTTCCCTTGCTGAGGACGATGAAATCCGTGACTGGGTTAAGATCACTGACGGGCTATCTATTGCACATCTTAAGGAATTGATCATTTTGGTCAAGTGCTATGGCCATACCCTGCATGATGCTGCTGAACGTCTAAACACCATGCATGATCAGAAGATTGCGTCGGATTCTGTAGGTGGTAAGGTTGGTTTTAGGTAAGAAAGACCTAAAATAAATAGTTCAATGATATCAAGGGGTTACGCTAACCCCTTGATTTTCTTTATGTATTTTCATTTGACATAGTTTAGTAGGTATGTTATTATAATCATATGATATATGGAGATAAAATGTTTATAAAAGCTTTGGTACTTACTGGTCAAGGTCCTGATAGGATTTCACTTGCTACCAATCTTCCTAGCCCTTTCCCATCATATGATGAACGCTTGGTTCTTTCATTCGAAACATTCAAAGGAAATGGTGTTGCTTATGTTAAGGAACATTTTGGGTTAGATCCAGAAGTAATTGATCGTGGTGGAAACATTCAACCTTTCAAGGGAAATTGAATTATGACCGAAAGAATCAAATTTAAAGGTGACAATAATTTTCTAAAGTTCTGGGCAGTCGTCAATCAGCTCTTGAAGGAGAAAGATCTTCCTGAAATGCTTTATGACGACGCTCGATATTACTTTGAGTTGTCAGGAATTGACCGATGACCCATCTCTTTAACCGATTCCTCTTTGTAGGAGCTCTTCTTCTTTCCCTCTTTTATGTGGCGGTAGTTTTTACAAATCATCATGACGCTGCTCTGAAGAAGAAGCAAGATATTCGTGAAGCACAACGCCAAGAAATGATTGCGAGTGAATATGGATACATTCACTAAAATGATATCTGTTGTAGGGTTCCTTACTATTTTAGTAAGTGCGATTATATGGCAGGATTATACTAAGAAGAAAGATTTTGATATCTTCAAGCAGCTTCATTCTTGTCGATTAGTCGGTGACGATGACGACAAGAAACAAGCCTGGCAGTGCAATGATGGGGTGACATACTGGAGAGCTAAGTGAGATTCTATTATCCCAAAAATCATAAGAATATCTATAATGGAAAGTGGCATAGATTTTTTGCTTTCCTTCCATGTCGATTTGGTGATCATATTGTCTGGCTAGAGCATTATGATGCTAGGCATGTAGTGGACTCTGAAGGTAATTGGGCAGGTGGCTATATGTCACACTGGGAATATCGTACCGGTCTGAAGATCCTCACGAACAGCAGCGGATCTGGAAAGGCCCAATGAGAAATGATGGTAACAAGGTAACAGATGGAGAATGGATAAAATGAGGTTTATTATTCCTCCTATGACGCCTGAAGAAGCAGTCACTTCTGTTCTTAATGTATGTATGCATACTATGAACAATAAACTTCCATGGGATGATGCTCGAAACCTTCTTATGCAGCTAATGCAGGATTCATTTGAAATGGGTATGGCTAAGGCTAAAGAACCGGTCCCAACAGCAAATGGAGAGCACGTTGATAAACTCGCGTAATGTATGCTTTTCAGGTGGTGCTAAAGGAGCTGATTATCTCTTTGGTGAGTGTGCGGCTCTTTGTGGACATAAAGTCATGCACTTCTCATTCGAAGGACATAAACCAAAAAGTAAAACTAATATATATGTTTTGCCAGAACAATATCTTCTTAAGGCTGACCCGCATATAAAAAAAGCTAATAGGTTCTTGGAAAGAACTTTTCCTTCTAAATCGGTTTATGTCGATAATATGCTTCGACGCAATTTCTTTCAGATTAAATCAACTGATCGAGTTTATGCTGTCACTTATATGGATCCTAAAACAGGGCTCCCTTCAGGTGGAACTGCTTGGGCAGTTGTAATGGCAGCACAACGTGGTGTTAAAGAGATTTACCTCTTTGATCAAACAACTCAATGGTGGTGGCAGTTTAGTACATTCAATGGTGTCTTTAATGAAACTATTGATTGGAAACAAATTGACAAACCTCCCACCCCATCAGGACATTATACAGGTATTGGATCTCGAGATCTCACTACTGCTGGTGAAGAAGCAATTGTAAAGTTGTTTGAAGAATGCGAATAGAAATATTAAAAGAACATAAGAAATTTGAAAAGAAGAGGATTCATAAACTCATTCGAAATGTCATTAAATTTGCTTTGGAAGAAGCACTTCCTGTAGATAAATTTCAAGTAAAAGAATCTTTGATATATGTTGAATTAGAAACATTGACAGAAGGAGCTGGTGTTTATGCAATGGACGAAGTCCCGCACCGGCAGTTTAGTATGTCTGTTGCTAATGATTTAAATTTGTCTCAGACAATCGAAGCAGTTAGTCATGAATGTGTTCATATATGGCAGCAATTAAGAGGGGATCTTATAACTACTGATACAGTAATTCCTTATAATATTTGGAAAGGAAAAATTTATCCTTGGGTAGAAAATTACTCTTGGAGATATTTCAATGCTCCTTGGGAACAAGAAGCTTACGCTTTGGCCCCATACCTCTACTACAATTTTTTGAATAAAATGAAAGGTGATATATAATGCACTCGAAACCATCAGTTACTTGTCCTGCTAAATTGATAGGAACACCACAACAAAACGTGAAACTTAAGCGTGGGGGTGTGGGTCGTCAATCTGGAAATGGTCCTTCTGGATATAAAACAAATCCTGCTAAACTTCTTTCGCGCTCTTTGGCTGAAAGAACTGGTGTTAGTTTGGCAGCTAAAACTCGTCAAGAGGAAAATTTTAAGAGGAAAAGAATTCCTGTTAAGGTAATTTGAAATGAGTAATTGGAAATGGCACTTTGTATGGGCAGCTGCCCTTACTGGTATTATAACTGCTATTGCTTACAACACAGCTCAATATAACATAGAAGCGGTTAAGCAGGATGCTTTTATGATGAAAGCGTGTATGGATGCAGGTGGATCTTGGGAAGTAGATTGGAGAACACAAAGAAATTGTAAAAGACCTGGAAGTTAAGATCTTTTATTCTTCTTGACATTTGACGTTAAAGATGCTATAAATAACTATGACACTTGTTGATATGAGGTAGGTAGATACTAAGACCTGGGGGCAGTACCCAGCGCCTCCACCATGAGAACATCTAGGGATTAAATGCTACGCCAATAGCTATTGTCCTAACAAAGTTAGGGAACCAGAAGGTTGGCGCCTTCGAATAAAGTACCGGTCGCAAACCGGAGATAGGATCCAGGTTCGGTTCCTCTTGTCCTCAGAAGGCAAGTAGCTTAAGGACTGATGTTCTCATGGAGGGGGCGAAATAGGATCGATTGGTATTGAGAAGCCGCATGGAGAGTGTATCGGTGGTCGAGCGACCCGTAATAAATGCAATTACGCCTTCACGGCGTAATCGGGAGTCCGGAGAGAACTTAGCAACAGAATCTCTCCACTTATTCGAAATGGGAGATATTATGATTATACCAGAATTTGTTTCTCCTACAGCCTCTTTTATAGAGGATATAGAACGACTAGTTAAAGAGGATAACCTCAATCATTTGGATGCAATCATTCATTGGTCCGAAAGTAAGAATATTGACCTAGATTATGTCGCGACACTTGTCTCGAAGAATTCGACATTAAAGAGTAAGCTTCGGTCAGAAGCAGAAACCTTAAATCATATTCCAAAGAGTAAGAGGTTGCAAATCTGAAGTGCGAATAACCTTCTTAGGTAAATCAAAAAATAAAAAATTAACAAAGAAGCTCCTCAGGGAGGCATCAAATTTTTATTTAGATTTACTTAACTTGTCTTCCAAAATAAAACGAAAAATACATCTTAAAATTGATTTCACTCAAAAATTAGCTACTAATGTAGTAGGTAATAGCGGAGCAGTAGTTTTTGATCTTTCTGATCCAGCTCCTCGTAATTTTGAGATATGCTTACATCCTAAGATAGGATATAGACCTACCCTTTCCACTTTAGCTCATGAATTAACCCATCTCGAACAATTAGCGACCGGTCGTCGTTATAATTTTGTTAGAGCAGAGAATATCGTTCGTTGGGAAGGTAAGAATATCGATGAGCAAAAAATAGGATATTGGGATTCTCCATGGGAAATAGAAGCTCATGGAAAAGAAGTTGGTATGTTTGTACGCTTTAAAAAGCACTTGAAAGTGAAGTATGGAACTCGAAAGAAAAAAGCTTCTTGATTATATGGATAAAAGTTTATGGGTCATAGTAACTTCTACTTTTGATCCAGATAGATCAGCATTTTTAAAACCTGAACTTGTTAAAGAATTTCCAGATCTCATTGAAGATATACAAAGAGTTTTAGATGAAACATATGAATATTCTCCTGATGTAGTTCAAGATCTTGTCAATGAAATAATTGCAACCGAATATATAGGTGGATAAGATGAGTAATCATGGCCTTTATCAATACTCTACTAATCAACTAAAAAGAGAATTGGAAAATAGGGATTGTTCCTCATTTCGAGTTCGACTTAATGAACATATTCACAATTTATACTGGGACTTTTGTGAAGGTAAGATAACCGATCAAAAACTCAAAGCTTTCTTTGCAGCAACGATTGACCAAAGGTTTGTATGAACACATTCCAATGTTTTCAAGAATACACAGCTCTTAAGCTTTATTTTACTGCCTCTTATGATTACATGAAATATGGAGCTAGAGTAAAATCTGCAACTCCTTTAGCTCTTGAACGTCATAAGAATCGATACGCTTTCGAAAAATTAGCTAAGATGAGAGATCCTCGTGGGTACTTAATTTCTAATTTTCTTAAGGATCGTGTATGGATTGGGGATATGATTTCTACTGAAGGTGAACAAGATTATAAGGCATGGAAGAAACTTAACGACTCTTTAGATTATTCATTGTTGGAAGAAGTTAAGCAGCATGTAGGAGAAGATCCTAGTGCTGCTTTAACGGCTACTAAAGGATATCCTCTTTTATTGAAAAAGTATCTTCGTGGTCAGGTTTCAATAGAACTTCTCCTTGCTTTAGACTATTGCGTAAATATAAGGCATCATTGGGATCAGTGGATGCATGGCGACATGGTATGGGAAGAACTTAGACACAAGATGGTTAAGTATCAGCCCTTCTTTTATGTCAATGATTTAGAACCATTCAAGAAAGGATTGCAGGAATACTATGCTGACAGAACGTGAAAAGCTTCTAAAGCACTGGGAAGAAAACCAGGATAATTTTACTCCAGCAGAATGGGGTATATTACTAGATGCTAGGAAAGCAGGTTATAAAAATTTTTATGAAACTTTTGATAAGTGTAAAACTCAATATAGTATAAATTATGGTAAAAAGATCTTTATTGATATACTAAAAATGTACATTGAAGATATGAAACAAGCTGAAAAGATGCAACAGAAGATGTTTGATGATGCGCTTGATGCAATAGATGAGGCAATGAATGACAACTATACAAACAGAAAGACAAAAGCTTCTTGATCATATGGAGAAGAAGAAATATTCATCTTTCAAAATTGAACAAATTATGGTAATAGCTCAAGAGCGAAGATTAAAAGGTGATTGGACTTTAGATCTTGCGGAAGATATTCGATATATTTTAGAAGAAGATGATGCAAACGACTGAGAGAGAATTTCTTCTTAATCGCATGGACAGGTTTAAACCTGTCCGGCGCTGTAACAAGTGTTTTGGACCTATGAGAAGATCAGGTCGTTTTCCATTTGAAGGTACTAAGGTGTATACACCTGATGATCTTTTTAAAGATATGGAGTATATGAGAACTTGGCATAAGGTTGAATATTGGGAATGTCTTGCTTGTGTTCTTTTAACAGCTATATTTCCTTTAGAATCTCAAATAAACACTTGACATTGTTACATAAATACACTATACTAAAGACTTACATTATGTTGATATCCTTTTGAAAATAAAGAAACTATCATACAAAATATTATCATACAATCATAAAGGAGACATATTACTATGGCAAAATCATTTGCTGAAATGAAGAAACAACGCGCCGAACAGATGAAGGCGCTTACGTCGAAACTCAACGACGCTACCGGTCAAACATTTGTAGAAGATGACCGCTTCTGGCAACCCACAGTAGATAAAGAAGGTAATGGATATGCGATCATCCGGTTTCTCCCAGAAATCGAAGGTGAGGACGTACCATTTGTGCGTATTTGGACGCATGGCTTCCAAGGTCCTGGGGGCTGGTATATCGAAAACTGTCTTACCACGATCGGTAAGGAAGATCCTGTTGCGGAATATAATAACATTCTTTGGAATAGTACGACTGATGATAAATCTCCTCAAAGGAAGCAAGCTCGAGACCAAAAGCGAAAGCTTGGATTTATCTCTAATATTGAAGTTATAGAAGATCCTGCTAAACCAGAATGTGATGGAAAAGTATTCCTGTTCAAGTATGGTAAAAAGATCTTCGATAAGATTAAAGAAAAGATGGAACCACCTGAAGCGTTCAAGGATGAAACTCCTATGAATCCATTCGATATGTGGGAAGGTGCAAATTTCAGGCTTAAGATTCGTAAGATCGAAGGCTATAGAAATTATGATGCTTCAAAGTTTGAAGAATCTACACCAATAGCAAAAGATGACAAGACAATTGAAAAGATCTGGAAGAGTGGTTATGCTCTTCAGGAGTTTCTTGCTCCTGATCAATTCAAGCCTTATCCAGAATTGCTTGCAAAGCTCAATAAGGTTCTTGGTATCAACACACAGGAAAAAACTAACAAGGGACTTCCTGTAAATGAACCTGAACCAGAAAGAGCTGCTCCAAAGTTTAAAGCAAGAGCAGCTGAGGAAGAACCTGCTGATACAGAAATTCCTGAAGGACTTGATGATTCTGTTGACGATGAAGATGGGTTGAACTTCTTCAAGAACTTGGTTGACAAGTGAAGTTAACAGTTCCTGTTATGGGTGGTTCGGTTGGCGTTGGCGACCGAGTCATCTGGTACTCGAAAACATTCGGGATGCGAAATGGTAAGATCCGTAAAATCGTTCAGGAAGAAGGAAATAATACTTACATATCTGTAACTCCTGATAGTGATCCATATACAAGTGTACCTTTAAAGAATTTTCCTTATGTTTTAAAGGAAACTGGTTTCATTAAAAGTATGTTTGATTTAAAAGGAGAACAAGATGATAGTTGGGAATGAAAAAATAAAAGTAAAAGTTGGAAATGGTGAAGTGAGTATAGGATCCAAAATAGCTTGGGTTCCTAAATATGGTAGTGTTCGAACAGGAACAGTAGACCTTATTGCTCAAGTCGGCGGCTGGAATAATTCATGGAAAACAAAAATTCGTGTAGCTGTTGATAAAAAAGATGGAGATTTTTATAAGCCTCCTCAGACATTTTATAATCTTAATAGAGTCATTTCTTTACAAAATTTACCTATTGTATAAAACAAAAGGGCCCCGCGGGGCCCTTTTTACTAACCACCTCTATTAGGTGGAGTTCCGTGTTCATTATCTCCATCATATGCAATCTTTTCACGAGTTCTCCCATAAGCACTAATACCGATAATTGCACCAAAACTAAGATGAAATATTGAACCACCAGTAGTAGTTAAAGGTACCCATACAACATTGGTGGTATGGGTTATCATTGAAATAAAAGGCATTCCAAGAGGAGCCAGAAGAAAATCGAAAAGACAGATAAGAAGATATGTGTAAGCAGCAGTTGGTCTCCAACGAGAGGTATACCAAGATTCTTCTTGAATATTACTCTCTGTGCTACTTTTAACGACTACAGTTGATGTAGTATTAGGGGGTGGTTTTGGTGCATTAGGATCTAGAAAACCAGGAAGCGGTGCATCATCTGCCATATTATATCCTTTTATTGATATTTATATTGAGCATATTCCTATATGGTCTGGATCTGACTTCTGACCATATCCGTCATTTCCAGGTCCTGGAGACATCTGTTCAGGATGATGGGTTGGTTTTGTCATAGGTCCTGAACGATCTTGCATCTTTTGAACTGCAGAAGGCTGGGGTGCATCTGATTGATCAAGTCTAGAATCTCGAGCTTTATCAGCAACTTTCCCAGATTCTACTACAGCTGCAGCATCACCTGTTCCCATAGGATCATCTACTTTTTGTATTCTATCAACAGGAGTGATATATGGCTGTACAGGTGAGGCGTCGGGTACTTTGTTAACTGGTGTATCGTATTCTTCCTGTCCTGTAACATTACCCATCTGATCATATGTAGGACGTGTTTGAGGAGGCTTGACACTTGTATCTGAAGCACCTACAGGATTATCACCTCTATCATGAACATCAGGTAGATCTTCATCTGGAGCAGCTTTGAGTGTAGCTTGTTCTTCTTTTGTTAACTTAACAGCAGTAGCATCGCCTATAGTAGTAGGAGTTTTTGTTGGTGCTGGTGTAGCATCAGCATTTGGTGTTCCTGCTGTATCAAGGGTACCTGCACGAATACCTGAAGTGACTCCCATACCTTCATCAGCTTCTTTGTGTCCAGGATTTACTTCCCCGTGACCAAAGACGCTTGTTTTAGGATCATATCCCCATTTAGCAGCCCGTGAACCTACAAGTTTAGCAGCAGCTTCCTTTTGAGCAGGTGTTACATCTCTATCATCTTTAGCAATAATTTCAACACCTTCCATATTGCTATTGCTCTTACCTGCACCTTTCTCACCCCAACCTGTTTTCATATGAGAGGCTTTTGAACCATCAGGAAGAAGTTGATGCACAGTTCCTTCTCTATCTATAACAAATTGAACACCTAGATTTCTATCTTTAAGTGTATTTTCAACCCCTGATACATCACCGCGGGCGCCTGTATGATGAATGATCATACCCTGAACATTATCCATCTTACCTGTAGAAGTAACACCTGATACACCTGAACGGTCATTAATTTTGAAAGCACTTTGTGCACCTGGCATTCCTGCTAGGACAGGTTGAGGTTTAGTACCAGGAATAGCTGCAACAGCATCTTTACCTGGGGTAAAGGTTAGACCATTATCAGCAAATCCTTTTTTAACAGATTCAGGAATTTGATTCTGATACTTTGCAATTTCATTCATATCAAGTTGAGAAGATTTTTCGATATGATCTTTTAAACCTTGTGGGAGTTTCTTATAATCTTCACCCATTCCATCAATAAGCTTTTGACGCGCTATACCTGTAACCATGGTACTCATTTTACCATCAGGTCCGATTACTGATGCTAATTGACCAGAACCTAATTTAAATCCTGGTGGTATAGCAACTTGTGCTGGAGTACCTTTTGTTTCAACAGGAACATTAGCACCAAATTCTTTTGGTAAACTAGCAAGATGACCCATACGTTGAGAAATAGCTGCACCTGCATTAGCAGGTCTTTCATAATTGGTTACAAGGGCTGATACCATTTCTTGATGGGAAGCATTAGGATTATTAAGTGTATCCCAAGATTGCTTATAAGATGGATTAGTTTTCATTTCCCAGATAGCAGCTTTTGTTTGTTCTGCTACTGACATATCCTTCGGAAGTTTTCCAAATTGTTTTTCAATAGCGCCAGCTCTTTGTGGATCCCATTGAACAATACCTTGAGACATATGTTTAACGTCCCAATGTTCATCTGAAGGTTTTCGCAATGACTCACCACTCATATTAGCTACTAGTGAACGAGCAGCTTTATCCGAAAGTCCTTCTTTAATAGCAGTTTGATAAGCTTCATTTTGATTGACAGCTAAACTACCGGTAGCAGGTCGACCGACTGCACCACCTATTCCAGGTCTAAAAGTTGGTGGTGCAGCTTGACCAGTAAATCGTTCATTAAATGAAGCTGGTGCGTTAGAAGGGGTACCTGATTGTATGCCTGTAGAAGATCTAGTCCCAGTTGTTCCGTCAAGGATACCTCCTAATGATGTTACTCGGCGAGTTTGTTCAAGCATTCTATTAAAGAACCCTGGACTATATTGACCCTTATCAGTAACTTCTCCAGAGTTAGGATCATTACCTGCTATTCCAGGACCAGGTGGTGGTGTTTTGGGGCCATTCCATGGAGCTCGACCTTCCCAAACATTATCAAGAGCATTGTTTAGTTTAGAAGTAATACCGCTATTTCTAATTTGATTTAAACGATCTGCTTTTTCTTTACCATATTTTTTTACATCATCTGGATATTCATTCTTTTTAGCTTCATCAGATTGTCTTACTGCATGGGTTCCTAAACCTAAGGCAGATAATCCTAATGTGGCTATAGCACCTGGTAACATTTTTAAAAGCATAGCTGTCATTGCAGCTTGGGTTAACATATTTCCACCACCTGCAGCTACAGGATCTTCTTTTCTCTTGTATAAATCATTTGATGCATCTACACCGACTGTTTTTAAAGAATCAGCATTAATTTTAGCTAGCTTATATTTGAGACGACTGATTTCATCGGTATTGGATGCAATGGAATCTTTGAGGTGATCAACCTTTCGACCTACAACATTAATAGAATCTTGCTGTTCTTGAAGAGTACGAGCTACAAAGGTATTAACCTTTTTTGCATCATTCTGGAGAGTATTGAGGGCTACAACCGTATTGTCAGCTACTTTTTGGATAGCTTTGACAATATCATATTGATCTACTTTATAATTAGTAAATCTACTAGAAGTAGATGGCATGCCGATAGTAGTTACGTTGCTATTATCATTAGCATGGGCTATTTTCTGTGCAATGGTTGTTGTCGCTTTATCACCAAGCAAGGCCTTAAAACTACCCTGAAGGAGATCTTTTGCAACATTGGTTTGAGTATTTGGAGCCATCCGTTAACCTTTTGTTTTTATTTATAAGGATGACATCTTTTTAGTACTAACAACGTCGATTATGGCTTGATTCTTCTTCCCAGTACTCTTTATAAGTGATAGTTCTTCCTTCGAAAGATTAGTAGAAGTGTTGGTCTTATTCAAGTCATAAAGATATCCTACATAGATATCACGTTCCCAAAGAATCAGATTCTCCCAATCACTCAAGTTCCACCCATAATGATGTACAAAAGTGAAATTAGTTTTATAATAATTATGAAGATTGTTATGTACTAAGCAAACGTAAAAAAATCATTTAACGATGACAGAACGATAGTACGATCCTGATCCTCATTATTCTTATACTTAATTTCATAATTCAATTGGGGAAGGTTTGAAATCCAATCAGTAAGTTTTTCATACATTGGAATAGGCCAAGAAAGTATAAATTCTTCAGCTTCAGCTTGTGTGAAATCTATACCAATTTTAGTTAATGAACTATTTTCATTATTTCTTATTGTTTCAATACAACTTGCAGCAAGTTTTGTTGTAGCGTCCGCGCCGTTACTGTGTAAGAAATTTTTATCAGAATATAGATATGCAGGAGGATAACGAAGCTTTATTAAGGTACCATCTCCTAAAATGACTGTATTACCTGGAGTGTTTGTAGCACCAGGATCAGGCATAACAATTTTAACCTTATTAAGATCAACGTCAAAATCTCGTTGTTCTTGATCAACACCATCAATATATGAAACCTTACTGATATTGCTAACACTCGTTGCACGAAGTTGAATGAATGCCCATTCAAGATCTACTACAGGAAGATCATCTACATTGAGGAAAACAGGTTTAAGGGTTTCAGAATTCTTACCAATATCAATTGGGAGAATACAATTCTGAACCACTTGTTTGATTGCTCCAAGAATTTCAGTAGGATCACTGCCTTCTTTAGCAACTAGAAGAATCTTTTCATCTTTCTGAACCATTGGGCGATATTTTATATCTATTTTACTTACTGGCAAAACCATTCCAAAAATAGGACTTTCAATCTTAGGTATCATATTTTATCCTTGTGCTATTGAGCCTGTTAAGTACCAATCTGTAAATGCAAATAATACAGGAATCTGCATAATTGCACCGTCATCTCCCCATCGTACATTAATTTCTTGTACATAAGTAGGGAAAGCATCACGTAGGACAACTGCATGGGACTCACTGCCATCAGGTCTAAATACGTGCACTTCTATATCAGAAACATATGAAGCTTTATAAGAAATCTCATAGGGTTCAGATGGATTGTTTCCGGTTCCACCTGTTCCTGCAGGAACATTACCTCCTGTAGGCATCATTAATCCTCGAGACATATTGAAATTAGAAATAGATCTAACCCAAGTAGTAAAGAAGTTCCAATTTGTTCCTATATTAGGTCTATCTGGATCAGTTCCACCATCAGCATAGAATGTGAAGTTAAGATCCTGTACAATATTTCGTACAGGTCTCTTTTCAATCATACCATATCCGTAGCGAGGAACATCCCTTGTCTGTAGGGCAGCTCCGGGTAATGAGGCTGCATCACACCAAAAAGAGAGGTCTCTTCCTGTTTCGAGGAATTCGCTGTTGCCCCACAAACTTGAAGGAATAGGAATTTTTGCAAGGAATTTACTAGGTTTTGCAAATCCTCTATCTGCTTCGGTGAGAGCTTTAAATCGTTCAATGTTGAATCCAGCGATTTGTCTATCGTCAGGTAAAAATCCAGGGAACTGATCTCCAGGTCCATCAGCGGGGAGATCTGGAGTGGGATCTTGTGTTGTTCCGCCATTTATTATAACCCTTGTTAATGGTGCAGAATCAGCCAATTATATACTCCATTGAAATGAAGTATTTATCATGCAGTTCTAACTATCTTCACTGACTCTTGCCATACTACAGTCTCAGGCTTTTTAACAAACTTCTGAAGTGGTAGCATCATTGCTAGATCCCATTCTGTTGGGTTTATAACGGCCCAGGGGGTTCTAACGTGACCAAAAAGATACCGCTTAACACAAGGTTTGTAGAGACCGGATCGTCCAACTGCTTTAAGGAGCTTGTAAGAAAGGAGGAGTCTAGATTTGTCCGAGATGCCTTGAGCTTTGTTGGCCATGAAAGTATAGAGATTATCCATGAGCCTGCCTCGCAGATTGGGTGGTAAGTAGTGTAGGTTGAGCATGAGGTAGCCATCTGGATATATCTCTAAAGGAAAACCGATTGGGTAAAGGTCATAATAAGGAAGAATCTTTTTTAATTTTGGGTCATATTGAAACAAAATCATCTTACCTATTAATGTACCCTGACCTTGAGTAACAGTAGGAAATTTAGTTAGTGATTGTGGTTCATTTTTAATGACAGTTGGTGTAGTAGCAGGTTTGATAGTAGAAGCTGCTGTTCTAAGTTTTTGTGCTTGATCTTTAAACCACTGCCAAGAACCTTTTGTTTTGATTTCTTTTTGTTTAGCAGAAAAGTCAATGACCATCTGCTCCAAAGTTTTATTAGCCAAGACCGTATTCTTCTCTAAAAATTTCCCGCATTTTATCTTTTGCTACTAATAATAAAAATTGTGAGTCCATTTCTTCACGAGTTAGTTCTGGCCATTTTGCATAACATCTACTTCTATAAAACAACTCTAAGTCACCATGAAGAAGAATGTTTTTTGTATCAATCCAAAGATCATAAAATTCTAATTCAGTAGGATGTTTTTTATTTTCTATATATTTAAGGAGTTTCTCTCTTTCAGACATCAGGACCATCAGGACATTCCTTCATATATCTTATGAATTGTTCTTTGTCATATACACCCCAACATTCTGGAATGTTATCTGCCATCAATTCACACAAAGCAAGAATTGGGTCAGGATCACCAGGTTTACAATAAATTAATCTCATTGATTGTTCCCATATCCTAATCATCTTCCAATCCCATTTCATTGATTTATTCTTATCTATATATTCGAGGAGTTTCTCTCTTTCAGTTTTCATAACTTTTTGATAAATGAGAGGATTTGATTATCAGTTAAAGTAAAGTCAGGATATATTAAGTGAAAGTTATGAATAATAATATTGTTGCATAGGTGCATAGAATGAGCATCTCCTTCTGCTAAAAGTCTCATACAAGCATATCCTCTTTTAAGATAGCTTCGTTCGTCTTCGGTCATTTCTATTTCGATAGTTTCTTGTTTACTGTCAATATAGTCTTGTAACTTTGAACGTTCATTTTGCATCTAGTGTTACTCCGAATCTAAGGATGTCATCATCTGTATATGCTTTAGAGGCTTTCGGATATGTTTTTCTAAACTTTTCAATAAAAGCATTACAAGCTTCTTCACTATCATCACCATAATATGTCCAAATATCATTCCATATACCTCTTAAAAAGAAGAGATGAGCTTTTTTATTGCGCTCACTACCAGTTATGGTCACGAGCCCCGAGCCATAATTTGATTTGGGCAATGGTTTTTCTTTCACCGAACTCCTCCTGATAAACAGATTCAATATGTTTATTCACCGAAAGTTGATCTGGAAAGCGAACATCTTCTCCTATAACGAACGGCAAATTAGTACACAGTATCCTATATTTACGTTTTTTCTGTTCCTCAATATTACGTTCTTTTCGTTGATCTGACAATATTTGTCTATAGCTTGGAATTGCTGGCATTAATCGTATGTCAACTCGCTATGATCTTTTGCGTTCTGCTGAGACCATAAATAAAGACCATAAAGAAATATCCAGAGAGCACCACAAGCAAAACCAAATGCTACTGCATAACAACCAATTATTAACATTATTTTATTCTCCCAAAAAGTTCATTTTCAGTTAAAATAACAAATTGAGCACCAATCTTCTCACAATATTTTCTAGCACTTGCCCATTTTGCTTGGTTGACAGCATAGGTTTCTACTTCTTTTATGAAACGTTTGGTCCTACTAGGTTTAGAACCCTTTTTAACACTTGGCTGTTTTGGGGGAAGTGTTTCTTTGAAAGGTTTAATTTCTATTATTTTAGTACAGGTCTTCCCATTTGTCAACCGTTCTTTGACGATGAAATCCGGAAAGTACCTATGTGGACGATTGTCCAAAGGACTTATATATCCGATTGCTTTCTCTTCAGAGGCCCATAATACAATGTTAGGATCATGATCGAGTTGGAACATTAGTTTAAATTCCCAACCCGAGCGGTAGATAATGTTAAGATAGTTTCCAGCATACTTTTCTGGATGGGCGCATTTAAAGACGCCTTTCATAGGTGCCATGGTTCTTCCTGTATAAATAACTCAATAGTCAATATTCGTCATAAATCTATTTATAGGAAGAAGATGGCCTTAGACGCAACCCAAACAGCAGCCGTCCAAAACAACCAAAGTACCGGTGCTATTACTTTTCAACCAAACCCACTTAGTCAATCTAATGCATTTCTTCAACCAAATGTACCACAAAGTGCTGATGTTATTGCATCTACTTTTATGGATTTTCAAACTTTAGCATTTCCATCTGATAAGCCAAAATACTATATGACTCTAAACCTTGCTGCTTATAAAAGACAATCGGTTAATGTTATTGGAAAACTTGATATATACTCCTCCATTCGACTTCCTCTTCCTACACAAATTGTTGACGGTTATAATATTGCATGGGACACTCGTGCATTAGGCTGGGCAGGAGCATTGACACAATCTGCTATAGATAGTTTTAGAGCAGGTAATAATATCGATGCTGCTATACAAGGAGTGGGCGCTGCTGCTGTAGCAGTAGGTGGTGCTGCTGGTCAAGGAATTGGTCGAAAATTTGCCTCTCCTTTAATTAATGCAGTTGGAGGTGTAGGTGATGCTCTTGCATCAGCAGTTGGACAAGCTCCAAATAGATTTATGACTGTTGTGTTTGATGGTCCTCAGTATAAAGAACATACATTTTCATGGAGATTAGTTCCTAGAATACCTGTAGAATCAGAACAAATTCGTCGGATAGTTAAAAAATTGAATAATGCTGCTTCTCCTTTTGTAGGAGCTACTACTGCTCAATATGGAAGTATACTTTGGGGATATCCAGATATTGTTATTGCATCCTATGTCCCAAATCCTAAATATCTTATGAAGTTTAAGCCTGCTGTTATTAGGCGTATCTCAGCTAACTATGCACCAGCAGGTATACCAACATTTTATCATAATGCTACTGCAGGTGTCGAGCAGGTAAATGCTCCAGAAGGTATTGATCTTTCAATATCTTTGCTTGAACTAGAATTTTGGTTGGGTAACGAAAATCGTAATCAAGATGGTGATTATAATGATTCTAACAATCCTGGTGACGTATACGGCGGTCATACTGGAAATATTACTGATACAAACGGTGATACTTCAGGAAATGATCCACGTCAACTTAGGGGTGTAGGATCTGGTGGTCTGACCCTACCAACAAAAGCTGATGGTACTTTAGGTGGTGCCCTAAACTTCGATACTAATCCTACAACTGATCAATTTGATCAAGCTGAACAAAATGCCATTAATCCAAGTGCTAATCCTTCAAATACGAGTCCTAAATAATGACTGAGACCTTTTTTAGCAAATTTCCCGTCATAACTTATAACGGTGTAACAACTCGTAATATCACTGAACGGGTTAACATCATTTCGGGTTCTGGAAAGCGTATCCCTACACAATATCACCCATGGGAAATTGGAGCAGACATGCGTCCTGATCAGGTTGCAGGTGCTTATTATAAAGATCCTGGATTTGATTGGTTGATATATCTCACAAACGGTATCACAGACCCATATTATGATTGGTACTTGACAACAGAGCAATTTGATACATACATTGAAACAAAGTATGGAGACATTCCTACTGCAGAGAGTACTATTTTATTCTATAGGAATAACTGGAGTGACGATGATATCGGCATGACTGTATCTTCTTTCAATGCATCAGTACAATCAATTCAAAAATACTACGTCCCTAAGTTTGGGGTAGGTGGTTCAATTATTAACTACATAAGGAGACAAGAAGACTGGACAGCATCAACTAATCAAATTGTTCAAACAAACTTTACAAATGCAACTTCAACGTTTACGGAGGGCGCTTATGTCAATTACACAAGCTTGGGAAATGTGGTGGGATCAGGTCAGATTGTCTACGCAAACACAACGATCTTGGATGTACAACATATTTCCGGGTTTAACAATCCCGCCGATTATGGGGCGGCCCTTACAGTCATACAAGCCGACGGCAACGCAAGCGCGTCAGTAACCACATCTATAGTAAAAAAATACGTAATTCCGCTATCGGAAGCAGTTTTCTACTCTCCGGTAGCGGCATTCGATGTTGAGAATGAAAGAAATGAATCTCAGAAATTTATATATTTGTTAGATAGTGGATATGCGCTTGGTACAGCTGAAACAATTCGAAAAAAGTTAAATGGTATTGGGATTTAATAATGGCTGATTCTTATTGGGTTGACCCAACAATTAGTCAGATTAGAAGTATATCAATCAATGGCATTGATGTTACCAGTTATACAAACGCTATCAGAATATTTGAAACTGTTTGCAAACCTTATATTACGGGTCAGATTACTCTTGTTGACACTAACAATCTTATTGAAAATATGAAACTTCAAGGTGGGGAAACAGTGCGAGGTGCATTTGCAGCACCCCCTAATGATTCTCCTCCTTATGAATTTGATACTCGAATTTTGACAATCAAAGGACACCCTGCACCTAACTCTTTAAAGAAAGCAATTTATACTATTGATATTATAGGTCCTCTTTATTTTCAAGATAGAGGTTCTCTTGTACAATCTGCTCATAAAGGTCAAATTGGTACAAGTGCTATTCAACAAATCTTTGGGCAATATTTAGGTGGTGATTCTCTAAAAGTTCTTCAGGAAAGCATTGGTATGCTTGGTGATAAGCAAGGTTTCACTGTAAATAATAAGAAACCATTAACAGCTATCTCTGATATTGCAAAACAATCCCTTTTTCCTGGACAATCAGGTAATATCCTAATGTTTAGGGATCGATATAATGTCAATTTAGCTCCTTTAGAATACCTTATGAACAATCTTTCTGAACAAGAACACTTCATTCAGAAAGAAGTGTGGGGATTTGAAATGGATCCACTTGATATATATCGTGCTATTATCTTTGCAGCTGCTGACAATTCTAGAGCAGGCGGTCGTGGTGGAATGGGTGAAGTAGCTGCAGTTGCTAATCAAAGTCAAGTTACTTTTGATATGCATACTTCTGATTTAAAGATTACTGATGCAGCACCTATTTCAGGTGGATTAATTAGTAATGCATTAAATTCTGTTTCAGGGTTTCTAGGATTAAGCCCTGGCGGACTTGGTGGTTCACCAAATGTTCAGGTGCATAATACACAATTACAACCTGCAGCAACTGCAGCTTTTAATAAGACAATGAAAGAGAAGATGTATAGTGCGCAAGCACGAGGTGGACCTCAATTGCAATGGAAAGTACCGCTTCAAACAGGTATCAATGTAACTGTAGGTCGTGGTGCTCGAGTACTTTTAGCACCACCTACTGATCTTCCTGTTGATCTCAATTCAATAGGTACTAACGGTCTTTATTTTGTCACTGATTTAGCTCATGAACTTGTTGTTACTGAATTAGGAGATGTTGTAGGTACAACTACGTTTCAAGGATTATTGGGTGGATATGGCAAGTGACAGAATCTAATAACCTTTCTTTAAGACCATTTGCTACTATAGGTGCCGAAGGGATGCCTGCTAAGTTGGTCTCTAAAGATGATCCTGAAAAGAAAGGTCGTATCAAGGTTAGGATGATACATCAGTTAGAATCATTGATTCCAGATGATAAACTCCCATGGACACAACCTGAAGGACAAACTACTGCTGGTGCAGGTGATTTCAAATTAGGTGATTATATCATCGGTCAGTGGTTTCATGTCATGACACGAGATGACGGTCAAACTATTTCTATCGATAAAACTCTTACATCTCCTGGAAAAAGTAATACTAATAACAATTCATGGACAACTCACTTCCCAACAAAATCTCAAGAGAATAAGTTTCTTAAGAAGATCATGGCTGGAACTGGTGATATCAAGAATGATCAGAAGGTTCAGTTAGAAGAAGGTGATAAATCTCACCATGATCAAGGACGTGATGTAAACAATGGAAAAGCTGAACATGCAGATAAAAAGCCTATAGGACAAAGAGAATTTGATAAAGGAAATGAGATCCTTGATTTCATTAAGAAAGTAGATCCAAGTAATAGTTCAGGAGCTGTTCAACCTGCTGTAGATATTATGAAAAAATTACTAAATAACACAAATCCTCTCAATGCTATTCAAGGTATGATGGGTGGTGATCTATATAATATTATGAACCAAGTTATGGCACTTATCAATAAAGCAGGTGGTGGGGGTGGAGGTAGTAATGGAGGCATTCAACCTCAGATGCCTTGTTCATTGATTGATCCTAAAACTAAACTTCCTGTACTAGGTACACTTCAGTATGATAGAAATGCAGTTATTACATGCATACCTAATAATCCTGATGGAACACCAGGTCATCCACCAGGAGTAGGTGTATAATGGCTGATCAGAAGGAATATGGAAATTATGATCAAAAGATTTCTAATCGTCAAGATAAACGATTAAAGAAAACTCAAGATTATGCAGGAGATAACTACAATCAAGAAGAATACAATCCAGAAATGGTTGTACATGTTACTCCTGCAGGACATGTCAAAGGGTATGATAACACTAAGGGCAAAGAACGTACTTTTGACTGGCATATGTCAGGTACTGGATATGAAATCCTTAAAGATGGAAGTAAGATAGAAAAGACAATAGGTAATCATTGGTCCTATATCAAAGGTGGATCGAATGTTACAACACAAGGAAACGCTGATTTAAAGTATGTAGGTCATTTTCGTCAAAGCATCGATGGGGGTAGTCATGAAGAAATTAAAGGGAATAGTACTCAGTATGTTGGTGGCTCCTCTGCAAACCATACAGTTGGAAATCATACTCGTTCAAGTACAGGTTCTTTCACTATGGCTTCAGAACAAGCACTTGTTCTTACTTCAAAGGGTAAAGGTCAGAATAAGGGACAAGTAACAATCTCTCTAGGAGGAAAGACAGGCACCCTTTACATTAGTTCTTCAGTTAAGCATGTAGTTTTTAAAAGCACTCAGGATTTTATGGTTGAAGCACCTAAAGTGGGGTTCAAATGTGATAAGTTCTCAGTAGATTGTTCGGGTGATATAGAAATTAAAGCTGGAGGAAAACTTCATGCTGGTGCTGGTGGTGAACTTCACTTAGGTTCTGATCATGTATTTCTTTCAAAGAATATTGCTGAATCTCCTCAAATGAAAACAACAGTTATTGGTACTGGTAATGCTGCTAGTGATCCAAGTCCTGATTTTACAGATCATTTCCCTGAGCAGGAAGATGACGTTATGGCAGATGCTCCTTCAAACACCACTCCAGCGTAAGGTAAATAATACATGATCCGAGCTCTCAAATTTACCGCAAAGTCTAAAACACCTGTATATTATACAGATTTTACGACTAACTTAGATCTTAATCCTATTACAGATCAAATACAGCTATTGACTAACGAAGATTCTATATCTAATGCTTTAAAAACACTTCTACTTACAAATCTAGGTGAAAGATTTTATCATCCTGAAATAGGATCTCGTCTTCAAGCAGGTTTGTTCGAAATGGATGATCAACAAGCACAAGATTTTATTCAGATGGAAGTAGGACAGACAATAAAGAACTTTGAAAAAAGGGTAACAGTGCGTTCTATTAATACTAGGATAGATCAAGCTCATGGCGGGATTTATGTTTCCGTGTCATATTCTTTAATAAATATTCCAGAGATAATAAACACAACTTTCCTAGTGAAAAGATCAAGGTAATTTATGGCCGCAAATTCTTCATCCTCAGTCGTTAACCTTGATTTTGATGTATATAAGCAAGACCTAATAGCATTCCTTGGTGGCCAGCAAGTCTTTAAAGGTTACGATTTTGCTGGTGATAACATGAATGTCCTTATGGATCTTCTTTCGTTTAACACTAACAAATTAGCATTCTTTTTGAATATGGCTATAAGTGAAGGTTTTCTTGATAGTGCACAATTGCTTAATACCGTTAGGTCACACGCTAAAGATCTTAATTACACGCCAAGATCTAGCACATCTGCTAAGGCAAATATCACTTGCACCTTCCAAGCACTTGGTACAAACCAGCCATATGTCATACCTAAGGGTTCTACTTTTTCGTCTATTATCAAAAACAACAGTGTCATCTTCTCTGTTGCGGACACAATTACTGTGGCCTCAGCCAACACAACATTTTCTTTCACGGCAGATATTTTTGAAGGTATCTACGTAAAAGATAGCTATGTATTTGTAAGTAGTGATGCTGATCCACAACCAAAATTTGCACTTACTAATCCAAATATCGATACTAGTTCGCTCGCTGTTACAGTATTTGAAGATGGAAACGTTGTAGGTGATACATACAAGCTTTCGGCTACACTTCTTGATATAAACCTCAATTCTAAAGTATTCTTTATTCAATGTTCAGCAATAACAGGAAATTATGAAATACTTTTTGGAGACAACAATCTTGGTAGAAAACCAAAAGAAGGTTCGACCATTGTTCTAGATTATAGAATTTCTAGTGACACAAAAGGTAATGGTGCTGGTATATTCAATATTAACTTTGATCCTACAGGTTCAGCTAATGAGTTGCAAGGTGTAGTTACCACAACTACAAATACAAATGCTATTGGTGGTGCATCTTCTGAAAGCATTGAAACAACAAGATTCTATGCTCCTCGTTATTTTCAGACACAAGAACGTTGCGTTACTTCAAATGATTATAAAATTGCTCTGAAGACTCAATTTCCAGAGATCAATGCTGTTAATGCTTTCGGTGGAGAACAACAAACACCCCCACAATTTGGTAAGGTTGTTATCGCTGTTGATTTGACTGGAATCGATGGTATTCCAACATCTAAGTTATTTGATTATTTTGTTTTTATTAAAGATCGTTGTCCCTTAACTATAACACCTATTTTCGTTGCTGCCGATCATACATATATTTTAATAGATAGTATGGTTAATTATAATATCAATGTTACTAGTGAATCTAAGCAACGAATTTCAACACTTGTTACTAGTGCTATTGAAAACTTTAATGAAACATTTTTGGATAATTTTAATACAACATTTAGATATTCAAAATTCATCAATATAATAGATAATGCTGATCCTTCAATTATTTCAAATAATACAAAAGTTTTTGCATATAAAAAACTAATACCTTTGGTAAACACAAATCAAAATCTTCTTATTAATTTTTCATTACCACTTGAAAATACTTTACCAGCGTTACCCTTCACTCATGCAATTACAAATGAAAAGGTTCTCTCATCTTCTAACTTTACATATAATGGTCAATTATCAACCTTAGAAGATGATGGAAATGGAGCAGTTCGCATTGTTCAACCATCTGGTAGTAATTTTACTACTGTAACAATTATTGGTACTATAAATTATGATAATGGTCTAGTTACACTTCAACAATTTAAGATTGATTCTTATGAAGGAGATTCTTTGAAAATAATTGTAAGACCTCTTGATAATGACATTAATGTA
>WNGM01000564.1_pt1 | contig 57306 bp, 56 predicted proteins | sample 5400571 | NCBI WGS metagenome assembly WNGM01 (sample SAMN13153378, study PRJNA577476) | soil metagenome | isolation source: 100 cm soil or saprolite under Garry oak tree replicate 2 | place: USA:California | collected 2016-06-15 | reverse complement strand
GTGCTCATAGCCGTCTGTGTGTGCATGCTGGCTATCCAGTCGGCAACCATTCGCCTGATGTTTTCGATGGGACGCGATGGCCGGCTCCCCTTTGGCTGGGTATGGGGAAAAGTTAACCCAACTTTCCACACACCCATGTTTGCAGGGATTGCCGTCGCTGTACTTTCCGCGCTTCCTTTCCTGATTAGCACTGCTATTGGTGTCATTGTTACCGGCGCAACGGGCATGATCTACCTGTCCTACTTCATGAACAACATTGCCTCATTGAATGCTCGCTTCAAAGGCTGGCCGCGCGAGAAGAGCCCCTTTAGCCTGGGACGTTGGGGTATTCCGATCAACGTGTTGGCATTGATTTATGGCGGTTTGATGATCATCAACTTCTTGTGGTTTGGCGGTCTACGCAGCGTTTACACCAATCCGGCACTAAATTTGGTCTTCACCTCCTGGAGCAGCATCCCTGTCTTGAATGTGATCGGCACTATACCGATCTTCGAGTTCTCGCTCCTCGTCCTCTTTGTCGTGGGAGGCATTTACTGGTTTGGCTTCAAACGACGTTCGGTCGTGGCTGCTGGCCAAAAGAGCGCCGAGGCTCTGGCAGATTAAACCTTCCAGAGTTGACATCCATTCATAACTCGCCGCCTTCGGAGGCGAAAAAAGAGAGAGAAAATTTGGGGGACACCCCCAACCCCCCGGCAGAGGGCCGCGGCCCTCTGCACTCCCGCTTTATGAGTGGAATCTCAGTCCAGAGCGCTTGACATCCCGCAGGAGTTGAGGTATCATACCACACACGAGCAGCAGAAAAGGTGGCTGCTGCCCGGTATAGTGGGGTGTCGTTCAACGGTAGGACTGCCGACTCTGGATCGGCCAATTGGGGTTCGAATCCCTGCACCCCAGCCATGGAGAGGTGAATAACCTCTCCATTTTTGTTATTATTAGCATTGCGGAACGCTAAAACCTTGACTTGATTGAATGGAACAACAGCGAATGTCACAACGCATCACCGCCGGGCATAGCCCCGACACCGACGACATCTTCATGATCTATGGCCTGGCAACCGGCCAGATCGATACCCAGGGCCTCTTATTCGATTTTGTGGCCCGCGATATTGAGACGCTCAATAGCTGGGCGCAAGAGGGCAGGCTTGAAGTGACGGCCATGTCCGCCCACGCATTTGCCTACACCAAAAACCGCTACCGGATCCTCTCACATGGGGCCAGCATGGGTGAAAACTATGGCCCAATCGTGGTGACACGCCGGCCGTGCACCCTGTATGAACTGCGGCAAATGACATTTGCCATCCCTGGTACTTTGACCAGCGGCTTCTTAATGCTGCGTTTGCTACTCGGTGACATCAGCTACCGGCAAACACGCTTCGATGCAATCCTGGAAGAGGTCGCCAATGGTCGTGCTGATGCTGGCTTGATTATCTACGAGGGTCAGCTGACCTTTCAGCAGCAGGGGCTTCACATGGCCGTCGATCTCGGTCAATGGTGGCACGAGCAAACGGGAGGGCTGCCTTTTCCTCTCAGCATCAATACCATTCGTACTGACCTCGATCTCGCTCTGGCAAGCACGATATCCAATTTGCTGAAGCAGAGTGTTCGCTTTAGCTTAGATCATCGTCAGGAGGCGCTTGCCTACGCGCTGCGCGATAACTCGGGGCTCGACGTGGCCGTCGCCAATCAATTTATTGACCGTTATGTCAACTTCCGCACCCTCGATATGGGGCCAGATGGCAGGCGTGCCATCGCTGAGCTGCTGGCACGCGGCCACCGGCAGGGTATTCTCCCTGAAGCGGTGGAGGTTACATTCCTGGATTGAGGTCGACTCCATAGGCCGTCTGCTTGAAATTCCCACAAGGCTCCACTGTTTAGATAAAGCTTCGTATGAAGCTCAAGCCTTTTCCGAAGTTCCGTTCATATTGACAATTGCAGGAATTTAGCTCGGAAATAATAACAGGGTTCCCAAAATCTTTGTAATTGCTGTTCACGAAGCATTTCATCTCTACAAAGGGTCTACTCTGCATGTTGCTGAATACAGCAGCGTAAATAATACTATCTTGTGGCGAGAGGCGAAGCCGTGTTTGATCTTCCAGTGCTTGTTGCAGACTCGCGACACTAGTCTCAATCGAGGTACCTACATTGATCAATCTACTAATCGTTGACCAAAGACGACTAGCTTCCTTATTCGCGAGATCGCGCAGAATACTCGGTAGTTGATCTAGCATTCCCTCTATAGATTTACTTAAACGTTCCTGGTCTCTTGCACGCCTCGTGATAGTTGCAAACGGTTCACACAACGCAAAACTTGGAAATGCAAGCTCTATTTTTCCACTTTCTGCAAGTTGAAGAATACTATCTGTAGCCGAAGCATATTTTTGTCCAAGTACCATCTCTAAAATGAAATTAGACTCAACATATACAATCATTCTTCTGCTCCTACGCCGATAGAGACAGAAGCACCCCTTATTGCATTATAAAACCCAGCGATGGCTAGTGTCTTCTCAGGCTCTTCAACCACTTCTTGTTTACCATTCGCAAGATCTGTGAGCCATTTTATTACAAGAGACTCAACTTCTCGATTGAATAATCGCCCACCTGAATATCCCTCCACATAACGAGGTATTACATTTCCCATTGGAAACTCATATGTTGGTGGAGTTTCCGGGCCTTCTCGCCATGATTCTTTCCATAGAAATCCCACATCTTGAGAAAGAAGTAGAAAGTAAGGAGTCTGTGGAAGTAAAGTATATGTCATACCTTGACCTCGCAAAACCGTTGCTAGCTCACGAGATAGGCCTTGCATGTTTCTGACTTCGACAACTGCAACAAATTGATCATCAGGATTTTGTAAAATGATATCGTGTCGCTGAGGTACATATAGGGACATTGTTTTTGTCCTTTCCCGGCACCGCTTTTATCTTTACATCGTTGTGCCCTGATATTACGACGTTTACGTTGAATACATCGTTTTCTTCAGTTTCAGTATATCTAGTTCACTATACGCTGTCAACGAGAGATTTGTGAAACATGGAGTGGGTATTGGATCAAGAACTGCCCGTGAGGTGAAATGCGATATAATAGCAGAACTATAGTGCTTTGGATAATGCTCACAGAAGGACGAAACTGACACATGACAACAGACTTTGCATCTAACGCAACAAAGGCATATCGCAATCGTGTCGGGCTGGTGGCCGAAATACCTAATTTTCCTGGCCCCTGGTCGGAAGTGATGGAAAAGGTGAAGCTTGCCGACGAACTGGGCTATGACTCGATCTGGCTGGGGGAATCATGGGGCTACGAACTCTTTACCTCCATGGCCGACCTGGTGCGGATTACGAAGCACATCAAGATTGGTGCGGGTATTGCCAATATTTACTCGCGTACTCCCGCCTTGATAGCCAGCACGGTAGCTACGCTGGATGAGCGTTCCGGAGGGCGCATCATCCTTGGGCTTGGCCCCTCGAGCGCCAATGTGGTCGAACACTGGCATGGCCTGTCCTTTCAAAAACCTGTGAAGCGTACACGTGAGTATGTCGAAATCATCAGGATGATCCTGCGCGGCGAAAGGCTGGTCTACCACGGAGAATTCTTCAATCTTGAGCGCGGTTTCAAGCTGCGTTTCAAGCCACTGCGGGCGGATCTGCCGATCTACATTGCGGCCATGGGACCGAAGAATGTGGTGCAAACGGGTGAAATCGCGGATGGAGTAATGCCGGTCTACTGGCCGGGCAATAAATGGGGCGAGCTGCGTGCGCAACTCGATGAGGGAGCGCGTCTAGCCGGCCGTCCTGCGCACAGCGCCGCTATTGCACCATATGTGACGAGCATCATTCTCGACGAGAATGCAGATGAGAACGAACGCGCCGCGGCGCGTCTCCTGGCTGCTGGGCCCCTGGCTTTTTATATCGGCAGGATGGGTGACTACTACGCAGACATGCTAACACGCCACGGCTATGGAGCTGATGTCGAGCGGGTACAGGAGGCCTGGAGGCACAAGGAACAAAATCCAGCCGGGGCCGTTTCTCCTGAGTTGCTCGAGGCCACCTCTATCATTGGTACACCTCGAGAAGTGGTGGCAAAGCTCGATCAATGGGCCGCGTCCGGTGTGGATGAGCCGCTAGTGGGCATGCCCTCGGGGTCGGTTGACGAAGTTGGTGCCAAACTTTCTGCATTCATGGACGCATTGAGACCATAGCGCCCGGCAAAGGCGTCCGCGTGTTTGAGCCGTTTGCTGATGGCCGGATGGTCGTGGAAGAGAAACTCGATCAGCGGCGATGGCTCGATGTCGGCCAGGTTCTGGTTGGCCAGCCGGGTCATCGCGCTCTTGAAGGCCCCCACCTTCTTTGTAGTCTGTAGCGCGTACTCGTCGGCCTGGTACTCGACGGCGCGGCTCAAACCATTGCTGACGGGCATGACCACCAGACCAAAGACAGCGGTCACCAGGAGCAGGAAGGGCATGGTGGCAGGATCGGCCAATCCCAGGTAGTAGTGCTGGGTGTCAACTGCCCAGTGTAAGGCCAGGTTGACCAGGTAGAGCCCGCCAAGGGTCAGTATCGATTGGCTGATAATGAGCTTCCAGAGATCGTGATGGACATGGTGTCCCAGTTCGTGGGCCAGCACAACCTCGATCTCGTCGGGCGTGTAGCGATCGAGCATCGTGTCACCAAGCACGATACGGCGGGTGTTACCCAGTCCCATTAAAGCGGCATTGGCGGCGGTCGTTTTGCGACTCATCTGCATGGAGAAGACACCGCGCACGCGGGTATGGGCATGCTCAGCCAGCGCCAGCAAGCGGCGCGTCAATTCGCCTTCCGGCAATGGAGTGAATTTATAGAAGATCGGGAGAATGAGCACCGGCGCAAGATTGGCCATAATGACGGTGAAGAAGAGGAGGATCAGCGCGGTCCACAGCCACCATGTTTGTGGCTGGGTTGCCAGCAGCACGTAGATCACTTCAACGGCCAGAGATTCCAATATGAGGCTAAGTACCAGGCCTTTGAAGAGGTCGGCCAACCAGGCCGGTAGCGTCATGGTTGAGAGGCCATAGCGATGGGGGAGCACATAGCCCCCGTAGTAGGCCAGCGGGGCGGTGAGAACTTCATAGCCCAGCATTAATACCAGGAAATAGATCAGCACCTGCAAGGGGTACCAGCCCCGGAGAGGTTGCCAGCTGAGCGGTTGCAACCAGTCACGCAGCGCTACATCGAGGCCACTCCAAAAGATGAAGAGAATAGCTATTGCGGCGATGCCTATGCCAACGATGCTGAGCTGCCGCCGTATACGTGCGTATTCCCGTGCTTTTTGTTGTCGATCTGGATCAATTTCTGCCTGCTGTGGCTGTTTAATATCAGTTTCCATGTGTGTACTTTCCTGGTGTCGTAGTTCTTACTCGTAGGTGTATTATACCATCTCTTCGCTGTTAGAACTGTGATGAAGTGACAGCAGAAGATAGTGAAACGCAGACGTTCTCGGAAGCGTGACAGAAAAAGGGATTGCCTGTTTGACGAAAGACTCGTCTGAAAATCGCATCCTACTACCGCTTATACTATAGAGGAACGAGGTGGTTTTCATTGCTTTCTCTGTCCGTAGAAATATGACGCTTCCTTGGTAAACCCCAACCAGACATTCGCTTACTGTAGTTGTTGAGTTACATGTGTAGCATCTTAGTATGATTCCTAAGTCAATTAAAGACGCCAATCACCATTTCTTTCCTACCCTTGAAACATATTCCTTCGGATGTTCGTGTACCTATTGGCTATCCCAAGTTTTAGAGGCGACACTTAATTAAGAATATTGTAGTACGCTACTCAGTAGTACGCTACTCATAAGAGAGGCAACTCGATGAACTTTGACCTTGGACAAATCACCCAATTGTTAGATCGTGTTCCCTATCCGATTGGCAAATCTCAGCTCGTTCAATTTGCACAGCAACACGGTGCGAATGAACAGATCATGGGTATGCTTGAACACCTTCCTGATAAAACATTTAACTCTTCACAGGAGGTGAAAGACGCCTTTGGGGGTCTAGGCAAGCTAGAAAACCTTGGAGGGCCTAAATTATAAGGGAAGAGAATTGCCTTGTCGCTGAGGAGTGCTCCCCTCCCCCCTGCTGAGAACATTATCAGGCCAAAGCAGGATCGAAAGCAGCGCGTGTTTTTGCGCGTTTAGGCATGGTTCAAATGAGCTTGACAGGGCCTCATGCCATGAGCGCTGCTGGACCTCGAGATATGCACTCTGTTCCATGACAACGCGCATACTCTTATTTTCGATCAAATCTGTTAACTGTTCTCGATAGCCAGCTACCTCCTGTTCTTCACTCAATCCCTCGACATCAAGCAAATATCCTGTCCGTCCATCGTTTACCAGATCACAAACGCCCTCCGCAAGAAGTCCAGCAACAGGCAGTCCCGAGGCCATAGCCTCCAATACGACCTGACCAAAGGTTTCTGTCCGTGATGGGAAGGCAAATACATCCGACGAGGCATAGGCGCTGGCCAGCTCTTCGCCTTGCAGATAACCGGTGAAGGTGACAGGAAGACCGGTGAGTTCCTGCTGTCTGTACCAAGGATAACCGGGTCGACCAGGTGAATAACGTCAGGCTGAAACTCTTGCAAGCGACGTACGAACAGGGGCGAAAGAAGTTAAACTTTAACTCCGGGTAGAAAGGAAGTGGAGCGATACTAGCAGCGTACATCGAGAAGCACAGGAGTCCACCATCACCGGCAAAGATACAACACATGCGCCAAATCGTTCTCCGTGTTTGGGATGACATAGCTGGTACAAAGTCCATGGGTGAGCTACGAGATGATGAGGAGCGCGACTGGTCCATCACGACAGGAGGAGGAGGACATCATTAGCACGTCCCCAACTTGCAACGTGTGAGCGGAAACATACCCAGGCCGGGCACCATCACCTGCCCGGCAGCGATGTCCTGCGACGTGAGAACCGGAGCTGGAAGCAGCGCGCCTGTCTGCTCATTGATGATCCCGCCTCCTTGAGCCATAACTGCGTTGCCAACCTGGTGAGTTGGCGGCGCGGGTGCGCCCGGTGGGAGTATCCACCCGGCCAGGAAGCGCACTCCACCCACGGTCTGCTCGCTGCGGAACAGCCCGGTATCCTTCTGGCTCGCAAGTGTATGTGTGGTGAAACTAAAGCTCTTGCCATTGGCCAGGGTGACGGTGCCGCTAGCGCTTTGTGCGCTCAAGCTTGCGACCAGATGAGCTCCGTCCTTGGCTGTCAGATTGACCACATTGTTGGTCACCACTCCCTTGAACCACTGGGCCACCATGATGTGGTGAGTCGGAGTGCCATCGCAGGCATAGGCGATCAGGACTGGCCCGTCCGTTGATAGACTGATGAAGTCGACCGAGTTCGTGACACCGGCAAAGTCCCCTTTGACATCCGAGGTGGTGGTCGGAGTGGTTGTAGGTGTCGATGAGGACGTATTGCCTCCACAGGCAGCTAATAGCAACGTGAGGGACAACAGTATAGCCGTAATAAAGCTTGTGTTTCGCGTCTTCCGTTTCATGTCAATTCCTCCTTGCGTGCTGACATGACCATCATAACATGCTTGGAGAGAGGGATTCAAGAGTAGTGTATTTGAAAAACACAACAAGAACAACAAGCGAACAGGTTTTTTAGTTACCTTATGCATCTTTCTACCTGACCACGTCCTACGAAGCTGGTGGTAAAAGAGGGAGGGCAAATCCCCAATTAAGCAGCGTGCGTGCATCAGCAAAGCGCTGGGCTGCATCCGGCTCATGCAATAACACCCCAATAAGATGATGCTGCCCATTGGTGGCTGCGAACACCAGGCAGTAGCCCGCCTCCATGGTATACCCTGTCTTGACGCCAGTGGCTCCTGGATAGGTACTGAGCAAGGTATTGATGGAGTCCCAGGTATAGGCGTGATGAACGGCACTGGCGGGAAGGACATAGTGTTGCAGTTCGACCAGTTGTGCAAAGAACGGATTGGCCATGGCAAAACGTGTGAGGTGCGCCACATCAGCCGCGGACGAATACTGGTTGGGATCAGGCCGACCTTGAGGCGTCAGGTACGTGAGCCCGTCAGGGTTGATGTAGTGGGTTTGGGTGAGATGGAGTCGCTTAGCAAACAGGTTCATCGTCCGGACAAAGTTGCTCGTCGTTCCCCCGACGGCATCTGCAATGGCAATTGCAGCATCGTCACCCGACGGCAGCATGAGCCCATAGAGCAGATCCTCCAAACGGATCTGGTCGCCAACGACCAGGTCGGCACTGCTGCCGTTGTATTGCTGAACCTGGGTGATGGCGTCTTGCCTGATCGTCACGATTTGATTGAGATCAGCGGTTTGAATGGTGATGAGCGCAGTCATCACTTTGGTGGTACTGGCCATTGGAAGACGTTGCTCTCCCTGGACGTCAGCAAGGACATGCCCCGTATCGGCGTCGAGTAAGTAGGCAGCCTGTGCGCTCACGGGTGGAGGCGTGCCTCTCACGGTGAGAATAGGTGTGGGAGACGGTGAAGGCGACGGAGCAAGATCTTGCATGAGACGCGTTCCAAAGGGGGTCAGGGCGAGCACGGGAACTGCCAGCGCAAGCTCGGCTGCCAGGACCATTAAGATGAGAGCAAGAATACGACGTTTCATGAGCATTGTCCTCCAGTAACAACCTACAAAAATGATTTTTCCTCATTAATCAATAAAACGGCTCTCTAACCTATCTCGTTTCTCAGATCAATCAAATATCCGTATCAAAAAAGTTCTTATTCTTATCGTTTTAATAGTGCCTAATTGGGTACAAGCTCTCCTTGGTGCCAAATTAGCCTGAACGTCACGTCAAATCAAAAGAGAGTCCCTTAAGTATCTAAGGAGGAATGATAATATGAGACCTGGCAAGAAATTCAGCAGTGGACTCTTACCCACATTTTTATTTCTGATAGCTATGCTCATCGCAGCCTGTGGTGGTGGCACCACCCCTAACACGACCCCGCACACAAAGGCTAGCAGTGACAAGCAGGTATTTGTCGCCGGAGTAGAAGAAGGTAACGCAGACCTCTATTCATTCGATCCAGCAATCCCACCGGATCAACTTTCGGCCTATGCCATCGATATGGTCTTTACTGGCCTGGTGCAGATCGACGATCAAGAGAAGGTCAAGCCACAGCTGGCCTCATCATGGGATATCAGTTCAGATCACCTGACCTACACATTCCACCTACGCCCCAATCTGACATTCAGCGATGGCACACCGCTGACTTCAGCCGACGTCGCCTATAGCATCGACCGCGCCTTGCAACCATCACTCCAATCCACTACTGCCCCATACTATCTGAAGTATATTAAAGATTCAGATAAACTCGCCGCTGGCAGTATCAAGACCATCATCGGGGACAGCATCAAGACCCCTGATGCCAACACCGTGGTCATTACGGCGAACAAGCCGGTTCCCTTCTTCCTGAAGGCGATGACCTTCCAGTGCGCCTTCATCGTTGAGAAGAGCCTGATTACCAAGTATGGCAAGACCTGGACCGACCACCTGAATCTGGGCGGGGGTGATGGACCATTCACCGTACAATCGTATGTGCATAGCAAGCAAATTGTTTTTGTCCCCAATCCCAGGTACTATGGCCCCAGGCCGTTGCTACAGAAGGTCATCTTCCCTTTCTACAAAACGTTGGACAGTGCCTACCCGGCCTACCAGGTGAACCAGGTCGACGAAACTGGTGTGCCTCTGTCCCATTATCCGACGGATCAGCACCGCTCTGACTTCCATAAGATACCGCAGTTGTGGATCAACTACTACACCATGAACTATAACCAGAAGCCCTTCGACAACACCAGGATCCGGCAAGCGTTTGAACTGGCGGTCAATAAAGACCTCATCGTGAAGAGCGTCTGGAAGGGCTCCAATATCCCAACGAACCATATCGTGCCGCAAGGCCAGTACGGTTATAACCCGAACCTGACAGGTCCCGCCGGGGTACAAGGGACGGCAGGCGATCCAACCAAAGCCAGGCAGTTGTTTCAACAGGGCTTGAGTGAAGAGGGCTACACGAGCGCAGCACAGTTGCCGCCCATCACGCTGACCTATTCAAGCGCCGGCGCACAGGACGTGAGAAACGAAGTGGCGGCCTTGCAGCAAATGTGGCAGACGGTGCTAGGCGTTAGCGTCAAAACGAATGATATTGAGATCAACAAGCTGTTCGCAGATGAAGGCATGGGTTCCAGCAACCCCTTGCAGTTCTACACCGGTCCCGCCTGGATTGCTGACTATCCTGACCCTTACGACTGGACGACGCTGCAGTTTGACAAAGGAGCGGCGCAGAACGGCATGAACTTTGGCCAGAACAAAGGCCCGGACGCAGCTGCGCAGCAAGCCTTGCAACAGCAGATGGAACAGGCCGATGTCATGCAAGATCCAAATGCCCGCCTGCAAGCCTACAACACCATCGAGCAGCAATTGGTCAATTATGTGGCCTGGTTTCCCATGGAACAGCAAACCTATATCGCGCTGGTCAAACCATGTGTGCAGGGCTATACCCATAATGCACAGGGGCTGATACCGCCAGATGATTGGGGCAACATTTACATCTCTACCGACACGCCATGCGCCAAAACCTCGTAGATCAGAAGAAACCATCGGGTCGGCCGCACCTATTGTAATCTGCGCAAGATGTTTGGGGCATGGTTTGCTCGGATGATACCGCTTGTCGAGTCTGGCCGCCGGGAGTTCTACAACGTCGAGGGGTAATTTATTTGCTCAGTTAGTAAATTTTTTCCCTGGCAAAAAACACTGACCCCTAATTCGGCGAAAAACCCTCACCTGGTTGGGTCACAATACTCGCCTGACCGTCTTTCACCACGACAAAGCATTTTCCTGTGGTCGGCGTTTCTTTCCCTTGTACCTCCACATCGAAACCTTGCGTCTTGTCATCATTAAAAACCTCAGCAACAGACACAAAGTCATCCTTCTCCATGCCAAGATAGGAGATGGCACACTCTTTCACCTTCTCTAAAACCTGATCGTCCATCGCATAATCCTTTCTATGCGTTCTCGTCGATCTCTTTCGTACGAGCGGCCTACCTTAAGAGGGCTATGTTATTATTTTGCATTTGATGCCACTCGCTTATCTATGGCTTTTCACATGGTGGCGATCCAACTTTGCCATTCTATCACAAACTCAGGTTTGGTTTCTATGCCTGGGTCAAAGAAGACAAAAACCCCTCTGCTGGGTATGGATGGCGTCCCCATCCTCGCTTTTTGCACCGGCGTTTGAGATTTGCCTCCCAGGTGGAGCGGTCACACTGGGCGAGAGCGCTTAGGCTCCAGTCGCAGGAGATGGTGGGACAGTGGTACCGGTAGAAGTGCCAAGAACACCCTCACCCCACCACAGGGCTATTAATGCTTCAACGCTGTCTGACGGTTGTTCGCCACATCGGGATGTCATTAACGCCAATAATCTGGCTTTCTCCTGATCGGTCAGTGGTTTCTGAGGCCATCTTTCTCTGTGTATCCAGTCGGTGAGTTTCTCTATGGCTGCTTTGAGCAGACCTTTCCAGGGCCCCGCGACATCCTGCACTACCGCTTCATTGAGATGCTGGAAATTGCCTAGATGTCCAATGGCGATGTGATGATCGTTCGTCCCGTTCCCCTCGCACAAGGTCATCAAGTTGTTGGGGTGAAACTCCAGTTCCGGCCTGCCAAGGAACACACAGTACTGAAACGGAATGATATGATGGACTTGCGGTACGACTTGCGGGGGCGCGTCTCCTTGCGCGAGACATGCCTCACATACCGGATATTTCGCGAGATGGGCATTTTTCACGTTAGGCCAGTAATTACTGCGTGGCATACTAAAGGGACCAGATGGAAGCTGGGCTGCTCCAGGTCCAGAGTTGAGAGCGTTGATGTCCTGTTGCATGTCTGTCTCCTTTGCGAAGTCTTGCGTTCCAGCTGTCAACCGGGCTGGAATGGACGTCTTGCATACATGGGTTGAAAATTCGGCAGCACATCACTCGCCAGTTGCTTGCCTCGTAGAGCAAAGGAGGAGTGAGGCTCTTTCCTGCTGAAACGTGTCTCGTTTGCTGGCAGGGGGTCACTAGTTAAGCGATACGACGCACGAAGAGAGGGAACCATTAACCAGTGTACTCGAAAAACTCAACCATCGCAACAAGCGAGCAGTCTTTATTTCATCCTATCAAGGCACCTTTCTCGAAAGATTCGCTCGTGATGTCCTACCGCACCTACGCCAAAAAGGTGGGAGATAAGAGCCACGATAAAGCCCCAGGGCACGGTCAGCCTGGAGCTTTATCGTGGCTGGGTTTAGCAATTTTTATAAGTGGGCATCAGACACGACCCCGGCGGCCTCTAGTTGGAGGCATTTTTCTGGGCTGATGCCGAGGGATTCTAACACTTGAAAGGTGTGCTGACCCAGGATGGGCGCCGGACGATAGATCTGTGGCGGCGTGGCTGAATACTTGACGGGAAAGCCGATGGCGTGGACGCGGCCTGCGATGGGATGCTCGATCTCGATATCCATATTGCGGGCCTCGACCTGTGGATGCTGGTAGACCTGGTCGAGCGCTAAGACGGGACCGCATGGGACGGCAGACTGCTCCAGGAGAGGAAGCCATTCTTCGGTTGTGCGGGTCTTCAGTGTCTCTGTGAGGGTCTCTACGAGTTCCGGTAGATGCGCCATGCGATCGCTGTTGGTAGCAAAGAGGGGATTGTGCAGCAGGTCTGAGCGGTCAAGGGCCTGGACGAGGCGTTCCCAGTTGCGCTGGTTGGCGGCTCCGATGGCAATCCAGCCGTTAGTTGTGGTGAATACCTGGTAGGGGGCCGCCAGGCGATGTGCTGTTCCGAGGCGTTGGGGAGGGGTACCTGTCGCCCAATATTCGTTGGACTCCCAGATAGTGTATGCCATTGCTGCCTCGAAGAGGGAGGTATCGATGTACTGGCCCTCGCCTGTACGGGCGCGGGCGAGGAGGGCGGCCAGGATGGCATGGCTGGCGAACAGGCCAGCATTGAGGTCGCTGATCGGTACTCCTACCTTGGCGGGCTCTTGCAGCGAGCCGGTGATGGATAGCATTCCGCTCATGGCCTGCGCGATCAGGTCAAAGCCACCGCGATCGGCGTATGGCCCTGTGTGGCCGAAACCCGAGATAGAGCAGTATATCAGGCGCGGCTGCTTCACGTGAACCTGCTCGTAGCCAAAGCCGAGGCGTTCCATTGTTCCCGGGCGAAAGTTCTCTACCAGGACGTCAGCGGTTTCAATCAGGCGCCATAACAGCTCGCTTCCCTGAGGGGTACGGATATCCAGGGCAATGCCGTACTTGTTGCGATTGACAGCTACGAAGGCAGCCGATTCGCCGTTATAGTAGGGCGGGGCCATACGTCTGGAATCGTCGCCACCTCGAGGATTCTCGATTTTGATGACCTCTGCTCCTAAATCTGCAAGCAACATGCCACAAAATGGTCCGGCCATGATCTGGGTGAGTTCCAAAACGCGAATTCCTTCGAGTGCAGACATGAGCATGGGCTCCTCCTTCTAGTCGACATGTGTGAGGCTATGGAATTTATCCTATGTGAAACATGGTAAAATGAGCAACACAGGGTAGGGCCAATTGACCCCTGTAGGAATCACTATAAGAGGAGGTGGGCTTCCATGTCAACAGAAAAGGGCGCTAACGAACAAGAGGAAGGTGTAGTGCTGCTGGAGCGTAAGGGAGCTATTGCGGTAATGACGTTGTCGCGACCTGCCGCGCTTAATGCATTGACGTGGACGATGTACCAGCAGATGGATGCACATCTTGAGAACCTGGCAATTGATAAAACGATTCGCGTTATCATCATGCGTGGAGATGGCAAGTCCTTTGCGGCCGGTACGGATATTTCGCAATTTCAAGGGTTTACAGGCGCGGACGGGGTTGCTTATGAGCACAAGATGGAGGGTATCGTCGAGCGGCTGTACACCATACCTCAGCCCGTCATTGCAGCGGTTCATGGATATGCAGTCGGGGCAGGCCTCGCCATTGCATGTGTGTGCGATTTGCGTTATGCAACGCCGGGGGCTCGTTTTGGTGCACCTATAGGACATACGCTGGGCAACTGCCTGAGCCTTAAAAACTACAGGCACGTGGTAGACTCATTTGGTGCCATGCGTGCCAAAGAAATGCTGTTCACAGGGCAACTGCTCCCGGCAGCTGATGCCTTGCAGTGCGGGTTTCTCACGGCAATCGTTGACGAAGAGCGCCTTTTTGAGCATGTATTTGAGGTGGCGGAGCAGATCAGCAGTCTTGCTCCACTGACGATTTGGGCGACGAAGGAGGCTCAAAGGCGTTTGAGTGCAGCGGAATACGCCATTCCCTTCAATGATGTGTTGGCCCGTGTCTATGGGAGTGCCGATTTTGCTGAAGGGGTGCAGGCGTATTTGCAGAAGCGCAAGCCGGTATGGCGAGGAAAGTAAGAAATCTACCCAGGACAAGCATGGTCGACTTCATCAACGATGTTTGTCCTGGGTAGATTTCTCAAGCCTTTTTAAAGGTGCATGTCGCTTTACCGAAGGAGAGGCTGTCACCATCATTGATAGGCGTAGCCTTGTCCGGTTCCAGGCGCTTGCCGTTGAGGCGCGTGGAGTTTGTGCTGTTCAAGTCGGTCACTGTGAAGGTACTGCCGATGTGCTCGAGAGCGGCGTGAATACGCGAGACCGTATCCGAACCGGGTACGGAACTAAGATCTGCCTCCGGTTGGATCCCGCCGATATCGTGGTCATAACGTCCCACCACAGCCCGTTCCCCAGAGAGTGCTATCTGCTTGCCATCGCTGAAAGCCAGGTAACCCCAGGTGGCAGCAGGATTATAAGCCGGTTGGGCAGCCGGTTTCGCCGCGATTGGCCTGGGTGCTATAGGTTGAGGCCTCACAGGTGGCGCCTGTGGTTTTGGCGGCGCAGGTGATAAATCCGGTGGGGGAGTGTAGTATACCTCCTGCTGTGGCGGCTGCTTCTGGGCGGGAGGCGCCTCCTGCCTGGGAGAGGACGGAGTATAAGTGATAGTTGTTTTTGGCATCACCAGCGGCTCCTTTGGTACGGGAGGCACATACGGTTCTGGCTCAGGCGGTGGCGTGTACACAGGCGTCTGTTGTGCCGGTGGAGTGTATGCCGGTGTTGGTGGTGGCGTGTACACAGGCGTCTGCGGTTGAACGGGTGGCGCCGCCTGGGTTGCTGCGAGCGGTTGGAAGATTGAAGCGCCACATTTCGGGCAGAAAGACGCATTATCTTGTACTTCGGATTTACAATTGGGGCAGATGGTCACCAACGACTTGCCGCACCCGGAGCAATATGTATCGCCAGGCTGGTAAGGGGTATTGCAGCTGGGGCAGCGCAGTTGCTTAGCCGCGGGCGCCGACGAAGGCAGAGCATTAACGACTGGTGGCGGTGGCGTATAGGCTGGCGGCGTATATTGTGGCGGCGGTATGTATGCCGGTGGCGTATATTGCGGCGGTGGAATATAGTGTTGTTGCAACTGGGGCATGATTTGTACTGGAATCGGCCCAACCTGTATTTCAGGTCGCTGCTGGCGCACCAATCCATCCACCACATTCAGCACTTGATTGCCGAGGCTCGCTTGCCTTATGGCGCCCGCGCCTGCTGTAAGCATGAGCGGCCATAACACAGGGGCCGCAATGATGCCAACGGCACCGACGGCTGCCTTGTCTATCCACCTTTGCTGGCCGATCATGGCTATTACGCCTCCGCCAGAGCGTTGTAAAATGACACTTAAAGCCGCTTGCATGCCGATCAGAGCTTCAAAATCACTACCCTTCTTCAGCTGGACCATCACCTGGTCCCTACTGCCGACCTGTTGTACCTGGTAGTTCTGTGCCCGGTAGATGTTCTCTAGATTATTAGCAAGTTGTTCGATATCTATTTCATCCGAGTTGTAAAAGCGCGCATCCATCCAACTTTTCTCCTTGCTGGGGCAACCCTCTAATAAAAGGCGCCCATACCATATATTATCCTGATTTACTGCTGTCCTGGGACCGGCCCGGTCTTTACGTCAGGCTGTTGCTGGTGTACCAATCCATCCAGTATGGTCAATACCTTGTTGGCCAGCGAAGCCTGCCGCACCGCGCCTAATCCGGCGGTGAACAGAAGCGGCCACAATGCCGGAATGGCAAAGCCAACAGTACCTACTGCTGCCTTGTCGACCCATTTTTGCTGTCCGGCTGCGACCATTATTCCTCCTGTCGTGCGCTGTATCGTCACTGAGAGTGCAGCTTGCATACCAATGATGGCTTCAAAATCGCTGCCCTTCTTCAACTGTACCATCACCTGGTCGTTGTTGCCAATCTGCTGGATCTGGTAGCCCTGGCTGCGAAAGAAGTTCTCTAAATCAGTGGCAAGCCGCTCGATACTCAGTTTGTCACTTCTGTAAAAACGAGCATCCATGTATATTTCTCCTTCAAGCAGTTTTTATTGTTTTCGTCTAACTAATCCTACTTTGTTAGATTCTCTCTGTGCCGCCTTCGGCGGCGGGAGGAGGAAAGGCGAGGGGATTACCTGCCCCCAGGCAGGGTTCCCCTCGAACCCCGGCAGGAGGGCTTGCGGCCCTCCTGCACCTCCCAAAACTAACAGAGTAGTACTAACGTGGTGTGTATATTTTTGAATGGCACATTCATCAAAAGGATTACTTCCGGGCGTTTAAGGCTTGCGGTTAAACGGGTAGTTCATTTCTTGTTGTGACATGATAATTCACTTCTCCGCTAGCTATAAGAATGTTCTCCATGAGCATATACGTGTGTAGGAAGGTAAGGTTAGAAAGGTACATATCAGCTACTTCTAGAGTATACCATGTTACGGAGGGGACATGGCAGGGCTCTTTTTGTAGTTTGATGGATAAAAGGAAGACGCAATTGCTACTCAACGTCCTCAGACAGCGGTGCTTTCCTCATCGACAGATATGCACTCGTCGCACTTTGCTGAGACGGCCGGATGGGAGAGATGCTTATTGCCGAACTGGGGATTTCCAGGAAAGCGAGCCGCTGCACAAAATCCAACTCTTCCAGCAGCTTGAGCCGGCTGGAAAGCGTCTTGGAACTGATGTGCCCCAGCGTCGCACGTAAAGCGTTAAAGCGCATGGAACCCTGCAAAAGATTCATGACGATCAGCAACACCCAGCTATCTCCCAGGAGATGGATAGCCCGTCCCAGGGGTGTCGCTACGCAAGCTTCATGCAAATTTGTTGGATGATTCGCCTCGGATACTTTCATGGGCCAAGTATACCATCTTTTTCCTCAGAAAACAACACTCTTGACAAATTCAATTTTCCGATATATCCTTGGTTTTGTAAGGAAAGCAAGATGGAGAACGAAACTTCTGGTTCGGTTCGTTCTTTTTCTTCCTGTTCTTTGCGTAGAAAACGATGAACTAGATAAGCAAGGAAACAGAAAGCATATCAGAAGCATTGCATTGCTTTCCATAATATCTGGATGAAGAGTATTGAAAGGAGGTTTCTGTTATGCCTGATTATGGGCATCCATTAGAGTTTGGCTACCTCGCGCGCGACTGGTTCAAGCTCTCAACGACCTTTCCACCGACCTGCTGGAGCACCTCGCTTTCGAGGAGGAAGCCATCGGACCTACCCTCCTCGAATGGGAAATGTGGCCAATCTACGAGTGATGAGATTATCATCAAAATTGCGTATCAGCCAGTTTATGGTAATTCCAACAACTTTTATCCCCTCCATGCATCAGAGGGTGATATAATAGCTCTATTCTAGATTATCCCACAGCAAAGAAAACAAGGTATGCCAGAACAACTTGATACGCTATCACTAGCGCATAATAACGGCAATGAAGGTAACGGCATCTCCTCACGCAATACGCTCCGCCATATCATCCTGGGCTTGTTAGGTGCGCGACCCATGAGTGGCTACGATATCAAACAGGCATTTGATCGGGCCCTGGCCAGCTACTGGAACGCCGGCAACAGCCAGATTTATACTACGCTCAAGAGTCTGAGCGATGCAGAACTGGTCGAGGCGGAGGTGATTGTGCAGAAAAGTCGGCCCAATCGCAAAGTATACCGGCTTACTGCCGCGGGACAGGCCGAACTCGACCGCTGGCTGGAAGAGGATGTGCCCGAACGCTTCTCCAAAGATGATTTTCTCACCAAACTCTTTTTCTGCGGTGAAACCTCGGACGAAGTAGCGCTCAAGCATTTGTTGGAACACCGTCTCAGCCTGCTCAAACAGCTTGAGCATATGGAGTGGGCGCGCCAGCAATATGCGACGCGCCCCACCCGTCGCCCGCGCCTCCTCGAATATCAAATGCTCGTGCGCGACTACAAAGAGGCTGTTTTGAAAGCCGGCCTGGAGGTTACCGAGCGCGCCATTGCCCGGCTGGAGGCGAAAGAAGGAAGATAGTATTTTACCGGTGCTGCCAGTTGTTTTTGCGGTAGATCTCCAGTGTCTGTTTGTCGCCTGGGACATAGCTCACCATCGAGTAGGTAGAGACACCTGTAAAAACGGTGGTTGCTGTGCGCAAGGTTACCCGTCCGAGCTGGCTGTGCTGTATCTGGAAGACAAATGAAGGATCTGGTTTGCCTTCGGGGTAGGTGACCGAGGCAATGCGACGAAATTCGGGCCATTCGCGTAAACGTTTCCATAACTTTTGGTATTCGGGCAAATGCGTCATAGTTCGCGTATTGTACTGGAAATCGCTTACGAGGCGCCGGGCAAGGTTCTCCCAGCCACGATAACGACCCCGGCGGCGTGCATCAAATACTAATTCGAGGAGGTGGCGCTTCTCGCTCCCTTCCGTTAGCTCTCTTTCTACCTCAAAAAGAGTTATCGTGGCATCATTCCACGAGTGCAGGAACCAGAGGCGATCAAGCGAGTGCGCGGGATACGAGGTGTTGTGGACGAGCAGTCGGGCCATTTCGCCAAAATCCAGCAGCGTGCTCTCGCTTTGCTCGATATCAATTTGCTGACCCGTCAGTTTGCTGTAAGCAGTAAAGAGTTGTCGTCGCTCCTCGCCTTGCAACTCTAAAGCGCGAGCAATGCTCTCGGCAGCACGCGGTGAGGGATTGCTGCGCATACCTTTTTCTAAATGATAAATATAGGTGCGCGAGAGGCGTGCCGCTTGCGCAAGCTGTCCTTGTGACATGCCGCGTTGTTGCCGAAATTGGGTGACGAGTTGTGCAAAATTGGATGTTGCGATGTCTACTATCATCTCGATACCTTTTCTCGTTAGCTACATGCTTATTATGCATCAAAAATTGTTAGCTGGCAACATGTTCTTATCGTGAGTATCATAATATAATTAGTAAAGGAAGTTTCTGCTTATAGAGGCCGACAATGGTTGTCGCCGGGCTAAGGCAATTAATACGAGCCTCTACCAGAGAGGAGCTGATATAGAATGTCTGATCCATCGGTCATCAATGACTCTCAATTAGAGCCAGATTCCGCAGGCAAGAGCACAGCGGATCGCAATAAACTTCGTCCATGGGTGCGTCACTACGAGCAAGGAGTTCCTGCTCAACTAGATATCCCCGATCAGCCTTTGACTTGGTTACTCGATCAAACGGTGAGCAAATATCCAGGCCGTACCGCTATTATCTATTATGGTACAAAGCTTAGTTATGCGCAGCTTTCTTCCCTGGCTAATCGTTTTGCCACAGGATTACAGAAATTAGGCATACAGAAGGGCGACCGTGTGGCAATTGCTTTGCCGAATATTCCGCAGTACCCTATCGCTTTTTTTGGTGCATTAAGAGCAGGCGCCGTGGTTGTACCGACCAACCCCTTATATACGGAGCGCGAGATGCAGCACCAGATGGCGGATTCCGGCGCTCGTATCCTGGTCATGCTCGATAACTTCTACCCTGTTGTACGTGCAGTACGTGCTAATACACAACTGGAACACATCATTCTCACAAGTCCGGCCGATTTTCTTCCGCCAGTACTTCATACTCTTTATCCCATCAGCCAGCGCAATGTCAAGCATCCAGAGCCGCCCCTGACCGCTAAGGAGCGTCATGAGGATAAGACGCTGCATACCATGAGTGCCATGGGGGATCGGCATACCAGGAAGGGATTAGAGGTTTTTAACCTGCCTGTGCAGGCCTCTGGCAATGAGCTGGCCGTATTACAATATACGGGCGGGACAACTGGACTTTCAAAAGGAGCCATGCTGACACATCGCAATCTCCTGGCCAATGCTATGCAGACGCGCTACTGGACACCCAATGCGCTTGTTGCCGAGGAAGTGACGCTGTGTGTGACTCCTTTCTTCCATTCGTATGGCCTGACGGTTGGCATGAACCTCTCTATTCTTGCGGCGGCCACGATGGTACTCCTGCCACTTTTCAAAGCTAAAGATGTGGTGAAAACGATCTCGCGCTATCGCCCAACGCTCATGCCAGGAATTCCAACCATGTACCTGGCCATTATGCGCGAGGCAGGCGAACGCACTAAGCAGTTGAGTTCGATCAAAGACTGTATTAGTGGCGCGGCTCCCTTACCGGCTAAGGTGCGCATAGATTTCGAGACTATAACTCATGGCAAACTGGTTGAGGGCTATGGCTTGAGCGAGGCGGGCCCTGTAACGCACTGCAATCCCCTCAACGGTGATATCCGGGATGGAAGCATTGGTCTTCCACTGCCGAATGTGGATGCAGCTATCCTTGATCAAAAAACGGGAGTACCCGTACCTGTGGGCCAGGAAGGTGAGATCGCGGTCAAAGGGCCAAACATTATGCAGGGCTACTGGAAGCGCGAGGAGGAGACTGCCAACATCTTCGTCAATGGCTGGATGCGTACAGGTGACATAGGGAAAATGGATGAGGATGGCTACTTTTACGTCCTGGACCGCGCCAAAGATATGATCATTGCCAGCGGATTTAACGTGTATCCACGCGAAGTTGAAGAGATTTTGTTCTTGCATCCCTCTGTCCAGGAGGCAGCCGTCATAGGCGTCCCCGATGAATACCGCGGCGAAACGGTGGCCGCTTTTGTTATACTCAAGCCTGGCATCGAGGCATCAGAGGCCACGCGCCAGGACATTCTTAACTATTGCAAGCACAATCTGACCCCGTACAAAGTGCCAAAGATATTGGAGTTCCGCCAGAGTTTGCCAAAATCTCTTATCGGCAAAGTATTACGTAGAGAGTTAAAAGTAACAAAATAAAACTCTTAATTAAGGAGAAAGCAAGTCACATGTCAACAACCATGAAACCTACTGAAGCAGGCACAGCGTTTCTAACCACGCCGGTGAGTGAGAGTGCAGAGAGAATATTTACCCTGGAGCAGCGCGATGAAGAGCAGCGCTGGATTGAGGAATCGAGCGCAACGTTTATACAGCGCGAAGTCTTGCCAAAGGTAGAGGCGATCGATCACCAGGAGCCCGGAGTAATGCCGGGTCTCGTCAAACAGGCAGGGGAGCAGGGACTGCTGATGATCGATGTACCGGAAGAATACGGTGGTGCGGAGCTAGGCTTATTGACCAGTGCCCTGGTTGGCTCTGAACTGCGCGAAGCTTCATTCAGCGTGGCCTTTGGCGCCCACACTACCATTGGGACCCTGCCTATCGTCTTCTATGGCAACGAAGAGCAGAAACGGAAATACCTGCCAAAGCTGGCCACGGGCGAATGGATCGCCGCCTATGCCCTGACCGAGCCCGGCGTGGGGTCCGACGCCATGGGGTTGACCACGCGCGCAGAGCTTTCTGAGGATGGCAAGTATTACATCCTCAATGGCACCAAGCAATGGATCTCTAACGCGGGCTTTGCCGATGTGATGATCGCCTTCGCCCGTATCGGCAATGAGAAACCCTCGGCCTTCATCGTCGAGGCTTACTGGCCCGGCATTTCGACGGGCGCAGAGGAGCGCAAGATGGGCATCAAAGGCTCTTCTACGCGCCAGGTCTACTTTGAAGACGCAAAGGTTCCGGTGGAGAACCTGCTGGGCGAGATTCACAAAGGCTATAAGATCGCCTTCAACATCCTCAATATCGGGCGTTTGAAGCTGGGGGCGGGTACCGTAGGTGGAGCGCGTTCTGCATTGGGCCTGGCTGCTGCCTACACTACCGAACGCAAAGCCTTTGGCAAGTTCATTAGTTCGTTCGGGATGATCCAGAAGAAGCTGGCCCGTATGGCCGCAGAGACCTATGCCGCCGAGAGCGAGGTCTTCCGTACCGCTGCCAACATCGAGCAGGCACGGCGCAGCGCTGACAATACCGAGGCTGCTTTCAAAGCCATTGAAGAGTATGCCATCGAAGCTTCTATTGCCAAAGTTCATGGCAGCGAAGTGCTGGCCTTTGTCGTTGACGAGGGTGTACAAATCTTCGGCGGCTATGGCTTCATGCAGGAGTACCCCATCGAGAAGGCCTATCGCGACGCACGTATCCAGCGCATCTTTGAAGGCACCAATGAGATTAACCGCCTGGTGGCTGCCGGTACGCTCTTCAGTCGTGTCCTGACCGGCAAAATTAATCTCATGGCGCAGTATCCGGCGATTGTGGCTCGTGTTCAAGGGGGACAGAGTACTGCCGGCGCGGATGAGTCCATTCCTGCGGGGCTGCTTGATGCTGTCAGCGGTTTGGAGCGAGCCAAGGATGCGACAATGTATGTGGGAATGAAGATCGCTATGAAGTATGGGCAGGCGCTTCAGAACGAGGAAGAGTTCATTGAGTACCTGGCGAACCTGCTGATTGACCTGTATGCCGTTGATAGCGCGTTGGCCCGTGCGACCCAGGCAGTTCGCCGGGGTGACGAGAATAGCGCTACTCATGTCAAGCTGGCCCAACTGGCGACCTGGCTGGCCTTCTCACGTATGCGCACAAACCTCGATCAGATGATTATGACCGGCATGAGCGAGAGTGAAGTACAGGAAGACCTGCCACGTGTACGCGCTTATATAGGCGACTACTTGCTGAACGGCGTTACTCTGCAGCGCGAACTGGCCTCTATCGTCGTTGAGAAAAAAGGGTATCCTTTGTAAGAGGAATTCAATCGTGATGTACTGGCATTCCTTGAGAGTTAGAGGAAAAGGAGAAATATTTACATGGCAGAAGCAGTTATTGTGAGTGCGGTACGCACTCCCATCGGGCGAGCCAACAAGGGCGTACTCAAAGACGTACGTGCCGATGATCTGGCCGCAATTGCCGTCAAAGCAGCCGTTGAGCGCGTTCCACAACTCGATCGTTCTCTTATTGAAGATGTTATTCTTGGCTGCGCCTTCCCCGAAGGCGAACAGGGAATGAACCTGGCGCGCCTAGTCGGAGCCCTGGCTGGTCTGCCAGAAACAGCGGCTGGCGTCACCGTCAACCGTTTCTGCGCTTCCAGCCTGCAGGCGGTCAACATGGCCGCTCAGAACCTCATGCTGGGGCTGGGCGATGCATATGTTGCAGGGGGCGTTGAAAACATGTCGCGAGTCCCAATGGGCGGTTTCAATCCTAGCTTCAACCCGCGCCTGGTCAAGCCACGTGAGGGTGAAGATGTAGGGGCCTCCCTTTCGCCCGCTTCCCCTGGCGTAATGGAGTATGCCTATTCTAGCTACATTCCGATGGGCATAACTGCCGAGAATCTGGCCCGGGAATACAATATCAGCCGCGAGGCGCAAGATGCCTTTGCCCTGCGCAGCCATCAACGAGCCATCGCCGCGACCGAAAGTGGTATCTTCAAGCGTGAAATCGTCCCGGTACCACTGCCCAATGGCAGCGAGATGGAGATCGATGAGGGACCACGCCGCGATACATCCCTGGAAAAACTGGCAAGTCTCGAACCGGCCTTCATCAAAGGAGGTACGGTCACCGCGGGCAATTCCAGCCCACTCAACGATGGAGCCGCCGCCGTTGTGCTAATGTCAGCAGAGAAGGCGCGGGAACTGGGCATTACGCCGCTGGCCAGAGTAATCACCATGGCCGTGGCAGGTGTGCGACCCGACATTATGGGTATCGGACCGGTGCCGGCCATGAAAAAGGCTCTGCAGCGTGCTGGCTTGCAATTGAGCGATATCGACATCATTGAGCTAAACGAGGCATTCGCGGCCCAGAACCTGGCGGTCATCAAGGCCATGGGGATTGACGAAGAGAAGCTCAATCCCCATGGCGGCGCGATTGCCCTTGGCCACCCACTTGGCTGTAGTGGAGCGCGTCTCATTGCCACGCTGATTAATGATTTGCAGACCGCTGACAAGAGGTTGGGCATCGCTACGCTCTGCGTCGGTGGCGGTCAGGGCGTGGCCACAATAATCGAGAGGATGTCATAGCTATGCCATACCAGATTCGTAGGGCTGTGGTACTGGGCGCCGGCGTGATGGGAGCTGCCATTGCTGCTCATCTCGCCAACATCGGTATCCCCAGCCTGCTGCTTGATATTGTACCGCCGGATGCCGGCAAAGACCGCGACAAGGTAGCGCGGATGGGCCTGGAAAGGGCTCTCAAAGCAAAACCTGCTGCATTCTATAGCAAACGCGCTGCCAGCCTGGTGACCATAGGTAACGTCGAAGATGACCTGGAAGAACTGGCCGACGTCGACTGGATCATCGAAGCTGTAGTGGAGCGGCTGGATATCAAGCATAGCCTCTATACAAAGATAGAGCAGGTGCTGACTCCCGGCACTATCATCAGCTCCAACACGTCCGGTTTACCTGCTCACATGCTCAGCGAGGGGCGCAGCGAGGATTTTCGCGGTCATTTCTTAATTACCCACTTCTTCAATCCTGTGCGCTATATGCGCCTGCTGGAGCTTGTTCCCGGTCCCGATACCGATCCAGCTCTCATGCAGTTCATGCAGCAATTTGGTACGGAGGTACTGGGTAAGGGCGTTGTACTCTGTAAGGATACGCCAAACTTCATTGCCAACCGCATTGGCATTTATGGTTTCCTGTCAACGCTCCATTATGCCTTGATCGAAGGCTATACCGTCAGCGAGGTGGATGCTATTCTGGGACCGAGCATGGGGCGTCCAAAGTCTGCCGTCTTCCGCACCGCCGACCTCTCAGGGTTGGATACGACCGTTCACGTGGCCGATAACCTTTATGAGAATGTACCCAACGATCCGCAGCGTGAGACCTTCCGTGTGCCGGAGATGATGCGTGAAATGCTTCGCCGTGGCTGGCTTGGTGAGAAAAGCGGTCAGGGCTTCTATAAGCGCGTGAGAGGTCCCGATGGTGAGTCTGTCATTCTGGAACTGAACCTCGACACACTGGAGTATCAGCCGCAGCAGAAGGTGCGCTACCCATCACTTGGCGAGGCACGAAAGATCAGCGACCCGCTCAAGCGTATCTTGACCATCCTGGCTGCCGATGACCGTGCCGGGCAACTGGCGAGGCAGACGACAGCGGACTCACTGATCTATGCCGCCGATCGCGCTATGGAGATTGCCGACAGCATCGTTGCCATTGATGAGGCCATGCGCTGGGGCTTCAATTTTGAGGCGGGAAGCTTTGAGGTCTGGGATGTCCTCCTGCAAAATCCTGAGATCATGCAGAAAGTGCTGCAAGATAGGCCTCTCCCTGAGCTCGTGCTGCGCGTTCAAAGCGAAGGAAGAGGCTCGTTCTATACTGGCACGGCAGGCCAGCGGCAATACTTCGATTTCCACACAGGCACCTACCAGGATGTCCCAACACCTGAGGGCGCTATTTCGCTGGAAGTATTGAAGGCTGGCAATAAGGTGCTGCGCGATAATGGCTCGGCCTCGCTCATAGATCTTGGCGACGGCGTGGCATGTATCGAGTTCCATACCAAGATGAACTCCATCGACGAGGGCATCATCGAAATGCTGCGCTCCGCCGTTGAAGAGGGTCAGAAGCAGTTCCGGGCACTGGTCATTGGCAACGAAGCTGCGGACTTCTCGGCAGGCGCCAACCTGCTCCTGATGCTGATGGGTGCCCGGCAGGGCGAATGGAAGATGCTGGAAGGAGCAATTAACGGTCTCCAGCAGGCCCACCAATTGCTCAAGTACAGTCCTATTCCTGTCGTTGCTGCCCCCGCAGGCCGGGCTTTAGGCGGTGGCTGTGAAATTATTATGCACAGCAACCATGCGCGTGCCCATGCAGAGTCCTATATTGGCCTGGTTGAGGTGGGAGTTGGCCTGGTACCTGCTGGCGGTGGTTGTAAAGAACTTCTGCTACGCTACGGAGCCAGCCTGGAAAGCCAGCTGGCTAAGAAGACTGGCGGGCCATTTACGCCATCACGTCGCGCCTTCGAGATCATCGCCTCAGCAACCGTCTCGACCAGCGCAGTAGAAGCGCAAGAGCTACGTTTCCTGCGTAAAAGCGATACGATTACTATCAACCGCGATCTGTTACTCCGCGATGCTAAGGCCGATGCAATTCGGCTGGCCGAGGCTCACGAGGCTGGTAAGTGGCAGCCGGCTCAACCTACGATGATGATCTTGCCTGGGCCGGGTGCTCGCCTGGTACTGGAACAGCAGATTGAGAGTCTGTTGTTTACAGGTAAAATAAGCGAACATGACGCCGTTGTTGGCCGTCATCTCGCTCGTGTTCTCACAGGTGGCGACTGCTCACCCATTACTCCGATTACAGAGCAACAGGTACTCGATCTGGAACGGGAAGCATTCCTGAGCCTCTGCGGTATGGAAAAGACCCAGGAGCGCATGCAGGCTATCTTGATGACAGGGAAACCTTTGCGCAATTGATTTGCGAATGAAATGTCAAGATCGATTGATCGCACACCATCCTTCGGATAGTGTGCGATCAATCGATCTTGACAGGAAGAAAACTCCAAAAAGTACTGGCCGCCAATTCATCAAAAATTTTTTGTCGTACTAAATGTTTTTCCTTCCCCTTTCTGAGAAAAGAGCCCCAGTAGCACGGTACTTTCTTTTTACATATGTAAGCACATTGGTAAATATTGAGTGAAAACAGCGAAATACACGAAAAAAAGGGGCATAACCCCTAGACAAGAAGAGGTATTTTCGTGCATACTATGAATGTGTATTTTTCTGTTGTAGTAACAAGTAATGCACATTGTAAAGACATCGCATATTTATCTGTTACATCGAAGCTGGCACGGCTGTATTTTAAGTAACCGAGAAGATTCAACATCAGGAAGGAGAGGGGAACTATGCTTGGAGCTCAGGAACAACGAAGCGAGGTTGCAAAGCTGTTATCGCAGATTAGTGCAGAATACGAAGCTGCTCAACGTGGTCTGACAGGTTTAGCCCACGGAACCTCACAACACGAATTTATAACTGCGCGTATGGAACATATGGGGCAACTGCATGGTCAATTACAGTCATTGGTAGGAGATATGGCGATAGCAATGATTGCTGAACAGTTAAACAACGTCCGTTAAAGCGTTTAGACAGACTTTCTTTAGTGGTTCTCCCTCCTAGAGAAAAAAAAGGGAGTGGGGAATGCGAGCCGAGCAGGCCCGCTTACCCCACATCCCTTATCTTCCTCTCTCACACATTTTTAATCGAGGGCTCGCAACTCAGAGGTCACTACCCACGAAACCCCATCCAACAAGTGCCAGGGAAAGAGGCATTGGGACGCTGGTCCCAATGCCTCCCCTTCCGCTAAATTAGTTCAGCTTGCAATTTCGCTTGTATACCTATATCTGGAAAAGCGTATATTTAAATTAGTTCTGCTTGCAGTTTCGCATGCATGTCTACCTGTGGAAAAGCGAATTTTGGGCGCTTATTCCACACACCAGATACAACGAACTCAGTTTCTTCACTGACAAACGTTTCTTGATCCAGAACGTTGCAGGCATCATGAAGAAAACATTGTAACCAGCTGGTTATATCTTGCCCATCCAGTAGAGGTGCACCTTCACAGACAAACCATTCGGCAATGCCTTCGAGGTAGAAGCGAAACTCAGCTGGAAGCGGGTATTTGCGTATGATGTGATAGCTTCTCTCCTGAACATCTTCGTAACCGGCTGCGCGAAGATATCCTGCCAGCTTTGAACCGACCCAGCTATCTTCGAAAGCAAAGCCCTCATCAACACGTTCACGCTCCCAACGCTCGCGGGCCTGGAGGACACGCGCTTGTAGACCAGTGTCGATGTTATGAAAACGCATAGTTCCAAAGTCAATATCTTTGATTACCAGGCGTCCTCCCCGGGCCAAATAGCGTCCCATGGCAGCAAATGTGTCGACTGGCTCAGGCAGATACTGGCTCACATTCGCACTAAAAATCATGTCAGCAGTTCCAGGGGGAAGTGGTAACTGCTCCAAGAGAGCGCACTTGTACTGTACCTGCTTGTGATATGACTTGCCATAACTACGCTGTTGTGCTGTGACGAGCGCCTGCGCCGAAATATCTACGCCCAGGATCCGACCATGCGGACCAATAGCTTTAGCTAGTAGCGGCGTCCACAGTCCCGGCCCGCAACCTGCATCAACTACAAAGCTTCCAGGCTCGAGTTGGAGATCGCGAATCATCTGCCCACGTTCTTTTGCCTTACTATTGTGGTGAGTCTCTAACCATTCAATGGCATTGAGCGAGAGACCACACTCATTACCATGTACAAGATCATTTACTGCCATAACACTCCCCCAACTTTCTGATACTTTCTCGTATCAAAAATGTTCATAACGATGATGTGAGTATAACATGTAAAAATACAAGAAAGCAAAGATGCTATACATTGTTAGTACTTTAGTATTAACAATGTTGTATACAACAGAAATTGACACCGGGGATTTAAACCGGTGTCAATCAAATATACCTTTGAAGGTAGCTATTCAAGTATTCGATTCATGCCGCCTGCGGCGGGGGAGAAGTGAGCTGAGGATTACCTGTCCCTTGGACAGGGCTCCCTTAGCTTTGGGCAAGAGGCGGGGTCAAACCGTTCCAACGTGGATAGAGGTGATGTTCTATACCAAACAGGTCAAGTGCTTTACCCAGCGAATGATCGACGAGATCAAGCAGCGTTTTCGGCTTCTGGTAAAAGCCAGGGACAGGTGGGAGAATAATTCCCCCACACTCAGTCACCGCCGTCATTAAACGCAGGTGCCCCAGGTGGAGTGGTGTTTCCCTCACCAACAAGACCAGTCGTCTACGCTCTTTCAGACAAACATCGGCAGCTCGTGCTAATAAATTGTCATTATATGAGTTGGCAATAGAGGAAAGCGTTTTCATGGAACAAGGCGCAACGATCATGCCGCTCGTCAGGAAGGTACCGCTGGCAATCGAGGCTCCTACATTGCGTGGATCATGAACAGTATGCGCCCATTCCATCACCTCTTCTAACCGGTATTCTGTCTCGTAGCTAATCGTTGTTTTAGCACCTTCACTCATCACCAGGTGTATTTCCATGCCAGGCAGCTGGTGTAGCACTTCCAATAAACGCACACCATAAATAGCTCCTGTAGAACCTGAGATGCCAATAATAAGTCGCATTGATTCTCATCCTTTGAACTTTTATCAAACTTTTAAGCTACTCTGCCTATTAACATTGTACCTGTCATATGCTATAATACGTAGACTAAGCTGTGTTAATATTACTATGTTTGCGTATGTAAACATTTGTCTTCGACTCCTAAAGGAGGGAAGAGCAGTATGAGTCATCAAGAAGACTCAGCTAAACAACCCAGACGCCGGGGACGCCCACCGAAGCAGCCGACCTTACAAAGTCACCAGGAACACTCGAAGCTAGCTGATGAGCAACTCGCTTATACGCCTGAAGAAGATCTGCTTTCATCATTCAGTAGTTTTTTGCGGCATATTTTGCGACATGATCGTGTGGAGATTGCTCGGGTTGCCCGTGAGTTGGATGTCTCTGAAAACACGATCTATCGCTGGATGAATGGAACATCGGTGCCACGACCAGGATATCTAAAGAATCTCATCGAGGTTCTTCCTGAACACCGGAATCAACTCACTCATGTCATAAATCAAACGTTTCCTGGCATATTAGACTCGCTTTCCACTGGTGTGCGCGAAGTGCAAAAAGATATCTATCATCGCGTCATGGAATTGTTTACTGCTACTGCTGAGCCTGATGCGCGCCGCTGGCAAATTACCCAGGCAATTTTTGAAAATGCCCTGCTCCATCTCGATGTTGAGCGCAGAGGATTGGCCGTTACCTATGCCAAAGTAATGCCCGCGCTTCCTGACGGCATTCACTCCTTATGTGAAGCAATGATGCGTGGAAATTATCCCTGGCCCTTTGCTCTTGAGAATCATACGTACCTGGGCAGTACTACACTGGCAGGAACGGCCGCTATACTTCAGCGTATGCAGACATGGGATAACCTGGAAGAGAGTGAACGCCTGCAGGTCGAAGTCGACGCATTTGAACGCAGCGCCTGCGCTTATCCTGTAATCCGTGGCGGGCGCATTGGTGGTGTTTTGATCGTTTCCAGTACACAGCCTGATTTTTTCGCCGACCCGTTGGCATGTGAGGCCGTGCTCGAGTACGCGCAGTTGCTGTCGCTGGCCTTCCCCGAAGAAGACTTTTACCCATTTTCCATGTTGAACCTCAGACCTATGCCCGATTTGAAATGGCAGCGGTCAGAGATCAGTCGCTCGTACGTCAATCGTGTCATCACTTGCGTGCGTAAACTGGAGATTTCACGTCAAGAGGCAGAGATTCGCGTCCGAGCAGAGATGGAAACTGAGTTTGAGGAGATTGGGCGTATTCAGTACGAGAAGGAGCACTCCAAAGAAGAAAATCTTCATACGAAGTGAGTTCAAAATATTTTTACATCGCCGGGTGGGCAGGCTAGCGGGGTTCTTTTGCTAGCCTGCCCATCCAGCGATGTATTTTTTCCTTGCGTTTCCCTGTATAAACCGCTATACTCTTTTTTGACGAGAAAAGAAGATAGACTTCGTACATAAAGGAGTTCTGATCGTATGCATTCCTCTGACGAGCAACCGGCAGATGAGACTATGAAGCAGGCCACAGAAGAGACGCCTGAGCAACAGGGATTCCAGCCGCTTTATGAATTTCCGCCCAGTGGGCCTCTCTCTGACGAGGCTGCTCAACCCGCACCTATTACACGGGTTATGCCGGAGGGTGGGCAGGAGCAGGAAGCTGAACAAAAACCGGTACATGCTAATGCCCAGCAAGGCTTTGTCTACCCCCCACCTCCCTCTTACTATCAAAACATGGTTGTACCTCCTCAGTATCCAACAATGCCGCTGCCACAAAGCAGGACTGAACAACAGGCGCCCCCTGGTGATGTGAAATATGCTCCACAACCGCTACAAAGACAAATGGGAGGGGTACAGACGTATCCTCCCCCTGGAGCACCTCCTTTTGAGCCTCAGCCCCAGGTAAAAAAATCATATAGATGGGCCTGGATTATTGCGGCAATATTAAGTGTGACCGTGCTTGCCAGTTGCGGTTTATGCGGCTGGGGCGCCTATAATATTTTCAATACGACTTTTCAACAGATGTCGGGATCTTTAGAGGTGGTGAACGAATACTATACAAATCTCCAGTCTCAAAACTATACTGCTGCCTATAATGATCTTGCTCCCCACGGCCAGATTAGCGGCCTGACGCAAGATCAGTTTACCAGGCAGGCAATGCAACGTGACGTCCAATATGGACCGGTCCTCTCCTTTGTACCGGGGCAACCCAGTTTCGGCAACAATCCGACTACAGGACCAGACCTGTCCCGTTTTACCGTCACAGTCGATGTGAAACGCACTCATCTCAATTACACTGTTCTGCTCACGATGAAGAAAGAAAGAGGGAATTGGAAGATAACAGAGTACGATCAAATATAAATAAAAATTAAGATGGTATCCACTCCAGGCAGATGCCATCTTAACGAGAGTTATTAAGACTCTGAAAAATCAGAGATCAGTTGTTTTTTATAGGCAAAGAATAATATAGTTATTGCGAAGAGAGATTTCTCTATTAATTCATGACCATATTTGCTGGCAGGCCAGTCATTGGTACCTCACGACCAACGCAGGCTCGCAGATCCTCACGGTAGAACCGCCAGGTGCTTCCTACTTTATGGCCGGTAAGTTGGCCAGACCACATGAGGCGGTAAAGAGTGGAACGACTAACCCGTAGATAGCTCATAGCCTCTTTGAACGTTAAAAGGGCGTCTTCCTGAATCATTTGCATAACCATGTGTTCTCTCCTCAAAAGCGATAAACGAATGCACTCAACACTGACAAGATAATGCCGGATTTGTATCAGGGGATACAAATATTTGTCTCATCTCATGTTATAGTAACCAATGTTGATGCACTTTTCTGTTGAGGATAAGTTGTGATACGGTTAATATTCTTGCCTACAGGGTTACATATTCATCACCATTTGTCTATCTAAGGCGCACCGGGCGTATCGAGCCTTTTTGCTCTACCATTTATGTGCCAGGAGTGCGTTCAATGCGGAAACATCGCATGAGACTGGGAAAATTGTCAAGCCAGTCATTTCTCTAAGTTGGCCTATCGCAGCACGATTGGTTGGATCCGCCATAGCGACGGTGAGACAATGATGATCTCGGCCCACAGGGGCACAGCGTAGTTCAAAGGCAGTAGGATAGGGGATAAGCTGTTTCAAGCGCCTGGGAAGTTGGGCTGGTAGATTCATAAAAGGAACAGTAGGGAGTACTTCACTGTGCCTGGCAGTGTCCTGGTTACCTTGCAATTGAAAGTCCGCCATCTCTACTGTATGTAGATACGTAGACTGTGTACCCCACAATTGCGTCTTAATGGCAGGGCGAAGTGTGAACTTACGCGCCGTCACTCCCACTTGATAGAGAAGACGTTCTAATGAGGCATCTGCCTCTGGATAGGAGGCAATACCCATAACAATGTCGGTCTCGCGTTTCAATGCTGGAATGACCGTCTCTGCTTGCAGAAGGCTCACACTACGATAGATGCGATCTATTATATTCAGCATGCCCTGTTGATCTACTTCGGGAAAAATAATGGCCGCGCCTATGCCTTCATGCACCAGAAACTGGTCGTTGGTTCTGATAGAACGACGTATGTTTACAAGTACCTGTTCTAAGAAGCCTGGAGGTGCATGATAACGCTGTCGTCTACGGGATATCGTTGACTGCGATGTAAGGTGGATATGCTCAAGTTGCGAGACATGTAGCGACAAGAGGCTGAGCGGCGTTGAACGTGGGAAGAGAGTAGCAAGTTGCGCACGTATATTGACATTCAATTCCTGCGGGGCAGGGATCACCTGTTCACAATCTACGGCATCCTCTTCCTGTCCTTTTGAAGGTAGTTTATGCAACGAAGAAAGGGGCAGGCATTTACAATGTTCTGTTGCTGGTGCTTCTAGATGTATGGGCGCTACCGCTACATCTCTTCTTTTATAATTCATGAGTTCTACCTGCGCATAGAAAAGAAATACATACGGAGGACAGGGTACCTTCGTTCCCCCGTTTTTAAGTAAGTAATGCCGGTTGAAAGGGATTATACGCTGGGGCAGATAGTGAAGAAATGAAAAGTACGTTGTGGTGTGGTTGAGAAGATGAACTCCTGGTTAAGATGAAGGAAAGACACCAGGACTGGATAGAGAGGGATTCCCTGGATGCTTCTCTATCCAGCCCTGGTGTCCAGTTGAAAAATGTCGATTTATGGCTCTATGGTAACGGGCGCCGTGAAAGTATAACCCACGCCTGGTACTGTCATAATATATTGCGGACTGTTAGGATCAGGCTCAACTTTCTGGCGTAAGTGGCGAATGTGCGTCTTGACCAATCCAGAGTCTCCCGACTCATCATATCCCCAGACTCGCTCGATAATCATATCTGTGGTAAGAACCTGCCCGGTGTGGGTAATGAGTAAGTGGAGCAGGCGACTCTCTGTCGGTGTCAACCTCACTTTTACATTATCCCTTGTCACTTCATGGCGCATTGCATCTAATGTAATCGGTCCAACTGTGATGGCTGACGAATTAGAAGCACCTCGCGTAATAGATGAACGGCGCATTACGGCTTTGATACGTGCGAGTAACTGGCGTGGACTAAAGGGTTTGCGCAGATAATCATCAGCGCCCATCTCCAGTCCACGTATCTCATCATCTTCTCGATCATGTGCAGTAAGGATCAAGACCATTGAATTGGTTTCGCTGCGCATCTGGCGGCACACCTCAAAGCCATCGAGCTTGGGCATCTGGACATCAAGAATGACAAGGTCGGGCAACGTTTCACGCCAGCGCTTGACGGCCTGTTCCCCATCGAATGCGCGAACTACGTCGTAACCATGTCCTTTGAGCCAGTAGCTCAGCATATCTACCATGTCGCGGTCATCATCCGCCACCATGATTTTCACTCGTATTCCTCCTGCAGATAGAATTGCTTTCACTGCTAGTAACGGGATGGGAATAAGGCAGTAACATTATGATACAATTTGGGCTATCAATAGCCATCAAGGTTACTACCATAACCTACTATCGGCTGAATTCCCCGTTAGCTTAAGCTTACAGTCAGAGCCTTTCAAAAAGGAGAAAGAAAATTATGTCACGAGAAGAATTGTTAGTCCTGGCTCGTGAGGTTGCGCTACGAGCATATTGTCCTTACTCCCATTTCCGCGTGGGAACCGCTCTGGTAGCGGGTGGAGAGCTTTACACGGGAGTGAACGTCGAAATTTCGAGTTACGGCCTGAGCTTATGTGCGGAACGCTCAGCTCTGGCTGCGGCTATTTCAGCCGGTGCTGGTCCTATTACCCAGGTCGCGGTTGCCTGTATTGATACAACTCCCACTGCGCCTCTTCAAGAGTGTACACCGTGCGGTGCCTGTCGCCAATGGCTGGCTGACCTTGCTCCTGACGCTACTATTTACATCGATGGTGTCTCGCAAGAATTCTCGGTGGCAGATTTATTGCCATATGCATTCAGGTTGTAGAGGCGTAGCGGTAGCGGTAGCGACTTATGCCCTTGACAATTCGCATATTTCTTGTGTACGCTATAAGTCCTAGGACTTTTGTTGTGGTAGCATCATATCCCTCATGGGATCATGCTGCAAAGCTTTCACTTGTCAGGAGCTTGTATGCGAAAACGCGCAGCAGCGCACTATCAGGCATGGCTAATTGGATGTCTCAAGCTCTCAAGAGCGTCGTCCAGGCTCTTATGGCGGCAATGGCCTTCGCACTTCAGTCCTCCAACCTTTTGTAACAACCTCTTTCTGCTACCATTTTTCACGTTTGTCATTTACACATTAGCGCCTTCCAGAAGTTAGTTTGCTTTTATGTACCAGTTGGTTTAGAGGTCTAGTAGTACCGACATCTATGACAGAGGCCTATTGATAGGCCAGGCCAGCCCAAGGAAGGGAGCATTGGCATGACAGAACGTTTTACTATCGGTATTGAGGAAGAGTTTCAGATAGTAGACCGCACTACAGGTCAGCTCAGTTCGTGTATTACTGCCATCATGGAAAAAGGAACTCCCATCTTCGGCGAGCAAATTAAACCAGAGATGCTGCAACCGACAATAGAACTGATTTCAAAAGTCTATCCGGACATTGCCGTTGCTCGCTCGGAGACACAAAGATTGAGGGGGCAGCTCGCGCGGTTCTTAGCAGAGGAAGGATTAGCGCTGATTAGTGCAGGTACCCATCCTGAAGCAATGTGGATGGACCAGCCGACGACGCCTAATCCCCGCTACATGGAATTACAAGAAGAATTTCAGGATGTTGCTCGTTCCGTCCTGATCTATGGCTTGCATGTCCACGTCGCAGTTGAAAATAATGAGATTGCCATTAAGCTGATGAATCAAGCGCGTACATGGATACCACATTTGCTTGCTTTCTCCTCGAACTCTCCATTTTGGGCGGGGCGACTCACCGGACTCAAGTCTTATCGCGCCGTGGTCTGGAAGCGCTTTCCCCGCAGTGGGCTTCCCGACGCGTTCATCTCCTGGAAGGATTTCGATCAGTACGTGCAAACACTGATTAATACTGGCTGCATCGACAATGGCAAGAAAATCTGGTGGGATATCCGCCCGCACCCGTTTTTTGGCACCGTCGAGTTTCGTGTCTTCGATATGCCTGCCACTCTCAACGACGTCATTGCCCTTGCCGCACTGTGTCAATCACTTGTTGCCAGGCTAACCTGGTTGCATAAGCGCGGCAAGGAGATTCCCGTGGTGCCACGTCATCTTCTTGAAGAGAATAAGTGGCGGGCTATGCGCTGGGGTTTGGATGCTGAGGTGATCGACTTTGCTCAGCAGCGTCGTCTCAGTATGCGGAATTCTTTCCATGAGCTTCTGGACATGGTAGATGATGTGCTTGATGACCTGGGTACTCGTGATGATATTTACTATATCCGCAAGCTGCTGGACGATCCACGTGGCACTGGTGCAGATCGCCAGATTGCTCTTTATCAGCAAACCGGCAGCCTCTATGCCGTAACCCGGTATTTGATGCAGCAGACCTTACAAGGGATCCCGCTGGATGCTGCTGAGCAATCTTTAGCGATTTGACGGGAATGTATGCGACCTCCATAACGGAGGTCGCATACATTCAACGAATGAGTTGAACTGTTACATCTATCTATCCTTGCCCTACAAATGCTACCAGGCGGCAGAATGCGGCTTCACCGCTCATAAACTTCCAGGGGAAGCAGCCAATCCAGAGACGCTGGTCGAGTACTTCGTCGATCATGCCACCGGCATTCTCGGCATGAAAGACGCCGTGGGGGAACATATCGTAGTGCATAAGCTGCAAGTCTTCCTCTGGCCAGATCTCTTCCAGCGGCTTGCCCAGCTTCTCAGCACATTTGGCGGCGAGGTCGGGGCGCACCTTGCGAATGACCGTATTCATCGGGTGGTCCATCGAACTGGCATCGATGGCAAACCAGGAAATTTTTCGCTCCAGCACCCAGTTGACAAACTCGCGTGTAGGGCCAGGATGCTTGATGAAATAGCGGGTCTCGTCTGGTTCTGACTCACCATACCAGTTACTGGGATAATACTTATGATAGCCCGTATGCACTACCACGATATCTCGAGGCTGGATGCGCAAACCCGTTTTGCGCTCCCATTCCTCGAAGTGGGCCGAGGTATAAATGTCGTAATCCCCAAGGCCCAGGCTTTCAAGATCGACCACCACGCCTGGCCCAACTAGTTTGTCCAGGGGAATACTGCCAATATCCTGTCCATTGGTTATAAAGTGCCGGGGGGCGTCGAGATGCGTGCCTACGTGGAGGGTAGACGAGATAAATTGTCCTCCCACTTTATCAAAGGCGACACGTTTTATCCACTTGATGGTAGGACCCTCATAGGTGGCAAAACCCGGGGTATTCATATCCCAGTTTTGCGACAGGTCGATTACGCGCATGGAACTCAGGTCAATTGGTTGCATCCTTTTTTCTCCTTACTTTTCACCTTTTTGTACTGCGTCGAAGATGATCTGGTCGATCAACTGTTCCACGGGAGCACGATTATCAGTAAAATAGACGTGAGACGTCTTTTCCTCGCGGATATGCCCGTAGGCAATGCTAGCACTAGCAACACTTTTAAGCAACGGATTCGTCAACTTAGCGGTGTTGGTAAAAAAATTGCCAGGCGATGTCGACGCATTCGTGCCAATGACGAGGCTATTTTCAAAACGTGCAGTGTCTATGATATAGACATTGGAAAAGGCGGCACGCATCGTTTGTGCCAGGGCTTCTACGAGGCGGAAATCACAGCAAGTACGCCCGGCGTTGATCACCGCTACGCCTGTAGGTGTGAGGTGGGCTCGTACCTCGCGAAAGAATTCAACCGTGGCGAGCTGGAAGGGCACATAGGGCTGTTGATAGGCATCGATACCAATCACATCGTAGTGCTGTGTTGTCGTCTGCAAGTAGTAGCGCCCGTCCTGCACAATCACATGCAGGTTGGTTTCATTCATATGAAAATATTGTCGCCCCAGGTCTACAATCGTACCGTCGATCTCAACGCCATCGATAGGAATGGGCCCATAGATGGCGCTAAATTCTCGCGAGATGGTTCCTGCTCCCAGTCCGATTACTGCCACTTTGCGCACCTGCTGCTGTGTGAAGGGTGGTTTGTTGAAATAGGGTGTGATCAGGAAATAGTCCCAGGGGCCTTGAGTAAGAATCTGCTGAGGGTTGTAGATGGAATGAATACCTAATCCCTCGTTCAGAACAAGCTGGATTTCATTGCCTGCGCGTACTACCTGAATATAGTTGTAAGGGGACTCGCGTTCGGTGAGAAGTAGTCCGCCGCCATTGGTGCCGCCGGGTGGTTTGATTGGCCCCTGGATACCGAGCATGGCCAGGCCCATTGGAAACAAGAGAAGGATGGGCAGCAGGCTCTTGTTCAGGCGTGGAGGTGAGGGCGGTGAGCTTCCAAAGCGTGTGACGGTTAACCCAATAATGGAGATCAGCAGGAGAGATACCGCGAAGACAAAGAAGGTGCGGTAGGTGCCAATCGTAGGAATGAGCCAGAGAACCGGTAAGAACGTTCCCAGGATACTGCCAGCGGTGGAGATGGCATAAAGCTGACCTGCAGTTCGCCCAGATTTGCCCACCCGCTCAATAGTTAAGCGTATCGCGAAGGGGGAGACACAGCCCAGGAGAATCATGGGAATGGCAAACAGCAAGATAACCGAGACCAGCGAGCCATAAAAGACACTGATGGAATAGCTCGCGAAGGAGGATAATGACCAGCCGAGGATGGGACGTGAGATGAAGGGAATAAGCCCTATAAGAAAGGCCGCGCTCGTTGTCAACAGATAGAGTACCGTGGGTCGTGGATAGCGATCAGCCAGGCGTCCACCGAGATAATAGCCAATGGTAAGGTAAAGTAAAATAAGGCCAATGAGATTCGCCCAAACAAAGAGGGAGGTGCCAAAGTAGGGTGCCAGTAAACGTGAAGCTGACAGTTCCACTGCTAGTGAGCAAGCGCCGGAAACAAAAACCAGGAGGATGAGCAGCCACCCCTGTGCGCTGCGAGCAGTAGCCGGGACGACACTGGTGTCATCTACCGGGGCATTTTGAGAGCTGGGGGTCGTAGTGGTCATAGTGATTGAAACTTTCTCTCTTCTTGATTCCTCACTGCCTGCGGCAGTTCGCAAGTGTTTTGTGTGAGTTGCGGATTTTGCAGCCTATGGCTGCAAAATCCGCAACTCACACTTCAATGGGCGAGGCAGCAAGAAGTCCTCTATTGTTACAAAGCCTGATGCTATTGTCGCATATTTGGCGGCACGAGTCGAGAGAGTACTTGTTTTTCCACATCCCGTGCGGCCTGGCGGAGGCGCGCAAAGGCTTCCAGCTCCATATTGTCCTCAAGGGTCGTCAGGAAATATTCTATGAAGCTAACAGTGGTATATTGTAGAGATTGACGCATTTGAAGCGTATAGAAGAACACGGCCAGTGCTTCGGGATAGTAGCCTTGTTCGTAAAACAAAACACCTACATTGGTCAAAATCATGCCCTCGTTGTAGTGTTCTTCCAGATTCTGCGCGAACTTCAGCGCTTCCTGGTAGTAGCGCAAGGCCTGTGAATAGTCTTTAACGGCGTGATGAAGAAGTCCCAGGTTATGCAGTAGGACACTTTCCAGTAAAGGATCACGCAGCTGCCTGTTCAATATCCTTGCCTGCTCAAAGTTAGCGTGAGCGCGCTCCAACTCATTCTGGCTGCGAAAAAGTTCCCCCTGGTTTGTCAATGTTAAGGCCTCACCGTGCTGATCGCTAATCTTGCGCTGGACAGCAAGCGCCCGTTCATAATAAGCCCAGCTCTGTTGAGCGCTGCCCAGGCGGTCATAGAGCAGACCCAGGTGATTGCATATCAGCGCTTCATCGCGTCTCGTAAGCACTCCATTTGGGGGCAACATCTCCATATAGAGACCAATCAAGGTATTCCAGGCGCCCCATTGAACCATACTTTCGTAGATTGCTTCAGATAAGAGAAGATCGCAGGCCTGCTGCCAATGCCAACCAAGGCACAGGTGACGTATGGTTGCAAGCAAAAATTCCATGTCTTGAGGATTACTGCGTTTCTCGCGAGGAGGACTGTGCTCTTGTGCCAGGTATTGGTAGTAGGCGGCCACCCGCATATGTCCGGCAGCCAGCGCAACCTCTTTTGCCTCCTGAGCCTCTTGCGGATCTAAGCCATCGATTGAGCTATGAGTGAGTAGACCTAATGGGCCTCTAACGCCGAGCGAGGTAGAGGCTTTTCCATTTGGGTGCAAACTGCTCCCTTCAAGATAGTGCTCAATAATATATTGACGGAACAAGGGATGCAAGGCATAACGAGGTACATTCTGTTTGTTAAGCGACTGTTGCACGAGTTCAAGCCGGGTTAAGAAAGCAAGCTCTTGCTCAAACAGAGGTAAGTTGGCGGCTGGCTTTTCTCCCATGATTGCCATGAACGGGCCTTGCGCAGGCACCGGTTCACTAAAAAGGCTGAGTGCGCGCATAAGGATATGCTGAATCGGATTAAGATGCTGATAAATGGCGGCTAGGAGACGGATCGGAACTTCGCTGGTCCAGAGAGATTGGTAATCGGGAGAATTGAGGAGGTAGCTCAGCGAAAGGCCGCTGAGTTTAAAGAGCGCATTGAAAAGGACAAGTGCGAAGGTATGCCCTCCACAACGCTGCCAGATAACTGACAACTCTTCATATGATCCCGGGATGCCGTGTCGTTGGAGGAGTGCGATTCCTTCAGGAAGGCTTATGCGCGAAACAAGAAACGAGCGCACCCGCGTTTCCTGCATGTTTTCCTGCATGTTTTGTGCATTATAGGGCGAGCGGTAACAGGTAAGGAGGAGGCGACTTACACCAAGGTCCTGTTGGAGCATCTCGAGAAAGAGTGGGATCTCGCCCTGCCCCTCTAAGACCTGGTGAGTCTCTGGATTTAGTAGCCCTTCAAATTGATCTAACACCACCAGGGCAGGTTCTCGAGGACGACGTAATGCGCGCAAAAGCGTCAAGACTTGCTGTTCAGGTCCGAGGAGAAAAAAACCAGGGTCATGTACATGAATGCCACTAAGGATAGAGGCGATAACATCCGGCAAGGTAGTATATGCACTGACGCTCAGCCAGACAAAATGCCTGGGAGCAGGCAATCCTGCCTGCGCGGTCAATTCGAGGCGGGAATACAGAAGTGCGGCCAGCATTGATTTCCCGACGCCAGGATCGCCAGTGAGGATAACGCTGCTCGTTTGTAAATCGGTCAGCATGCGCAGTACCGTATTGACCTCATCCCCCCGCTGCATCACCGTGCTGGCATCGGTAGAAGGTGGTACAGTAGAATTCATGCTGAACGTATAGTTCCGAGGCTGCTGCACCTTAACCTGCACCGTAGCAAGCATATAGGTGCTCTGCGGCGGCTGCAATGTAAATTTATTGATATCTTGCACGTGGCCTTGCATACATATTGTATCCTTGACTTCCCCAGTGGTGGTGAGAGCAAGTATACTATAACTACTGCGTTAACGAGTCTCTGGTAGCCTAAATATGCTAATATACATCGGTGACCTTTCATCTGAATTAGTAGAGAGGGGGATACATAAACAACATGCTACGCATCATTTACATGGGCACACCGCAGTTTGCGGTACCACCGCTTGAAGCGCTCATTCAGGGGGTCGCTCCTGGTGCGGTGCTGTCGCAGGGGTATGAGATCGTTACGGTCATCACTCGTCCGGATAAGCCGGTGGGACGAGGGCAAGAGATTGTTTATTCACCGGTAAAGCAGGCTGCCTTAGCACACGGTATCCCAGTCTGGCAGCCAGGGTCATTGAAGCGACCGGAAAACATCGAGGCCCTTGCCACATATGAGGCTGACCTTTACATTGTTGCCGCCTTTGGGCAAATTCTTCCCCAGGTAGTACTCGATCAACCGCGTTACGGCACACTCAACATCCATGCCTCGCTGCTGCCCAAATATCGTGGTGTTTCTCCCATTCCTGAGACGATTTTGCAGGGGGATACAGAAGCTGGGGTGACGATAATACTTCTCGATGCAGGCGTGGATACTGGCCCGATGCTGCTCAAAAAAGGCATGCCCATAGGCGAAGAAGAGACGACGGGTAGTCTCACAGGCAAATTAGCGGACCTTGGGGCGCAAGCATTACTGGAAGTATTGCCGCTCTGGGTCAAAGGCGAGATTACACCTGAGCCACAGGACGAAAACCTGGCATCCCATACGCGTATGTTACGCAAGGAAGATGGTGAGATTTCCTGGGAACTTCCTGCTGCTGTGCTGGCACGCAAGGTACGTGCCTACACTCCCTGGCCCGGCGCCTATAGCCACTGGCGAGGCAAACTTCTGAAGATTGTATCGGCCCATGCTGTGCCAATGGAACCCGGCGAACCGGTTCCTCCAGGAACGGTGAGTGTGCGAGAAGAAGCAGGCCACAAAACGCTTGCCATCGTGGCCAGCTCTGGCTTCCTGGTGGTAAAGCAGCTCCAGCTTGAAGGGAAGAAAGCGGTGAGTGCGGAGGAGTTTTTACGTGGATACCCACAGATCATAGGAGAGGTATTAGCATAACCAAAGTTTGTGCCGCGCCCCATCTTGACGGGGCGCGGCACAAACTTTGGGTTATCGTACTCTAGACTTGGGACGGGTTACGAGCGCGGCAAGGACAGCAATGACGGCCAGAGCCACGAACAGGACGATGTGCGCAGGCTGTGGATCCATTGCCGGATGGGAACCACTGGTTGCTACATGATAGACGCCGGGAATGGCGTAGTAGATTCCCAGAACAAGGGAGATAATAGCAACAACAATGGCACCATAGAAAACGGCCGGATTCTTCATAAGAACGCTTCCTCTCTTTTTGTTATCGCTCAGGATTGAGAGACTACTTGCCAGCGGTCTTAGGCTTCATAACGACCATACCAACGATGCCAGCAATGAGCAAAACTACTCCAGCAGCAAGAGCAGCATAGCTGCTTATATGATGAGGACTTGCTGGTGTAGCACTTTTAAGGAGATACGCTCCTGCTGCAAGAGCAATAACGCCAAGTGCAATAATGCCGTAGTAAACCATAGAATTTTTCATTGAGATCAATACCCTTCTAGTTTTTAAAATATCTGCTCTGGTCTATCCAAAGCGCTTCCATTGTATCAAACGTGTAAAGCCCCCAAGCTTCATAGGGAGAGACAAAATAGCCAATTTGGGTAGTTTATGCTCCTGTATGCAAAACGGTGAGCAATAGGATCAATGAGAGCAGACCTGCACCCCAGCAATAATACGCAAAAGGATACAGCCGCCCGGTCTCAAAATACTTCAGGAGGAATCTGGTACTCAAAAAGGCCGCGACTCCGGCCAATACCATGCCCATCATCACAAGTAACAGTACAGAGCGAGGCTGACCTATAAGCTGTGGCACTTCGAGCAGGGCCGCCGCTCCAATGATGGGGGTTCCCAGTAAAAAGGAGAAGCGGGCCGCGTCTTCGTGATTGAGGCCTACCCCCAAACCGGCTACCATGGTGGCTCCCGAACGTGAGATTCCCGGAATAAGCGCCAGGGACTGGGCCAAACCTACGATGAAGGCCTCCTTCCATGTCAAGGAGGAAAGAGGACGAAAATGGGCTTCTGGTTCTTTGGAGCTCAGCTTCGTTTCTTGCGACTCTGCACGCAGGCGCATACGCTCGCCAAGGAAGAGCAGCGAGCCATTAACGATTAAGAAAGTGGCAGCGATGAGTGGTGAGGCAAAAAGTAACTTCAGCGGATTCTCCAAAAAGACGCCGAGCAGGCCCGCCGGAATACAGCCGATAATGATGAGAAAACTCACCCATTCATCCGTTCCCGTCTGCACTTCACCCTCTTTGACGCTTTTGACGACACTGCGGACAACTTGAAACCAATCGCGCCAGAAATAGATAACCAGCGCGATGCTTGTACCTAGATGCAAAGCAACAATGAGTGGTAAGAAACTTTTGTTGCGTTCCAGGTCACCCCAGCCAAAGAGGCCTGGAAGTATAACTGTATGACCAAGGCTACTAATTGGGAATAGCTCTGTGATCCCTTGTAGTAAAGCCAGAAAAATTATTTGCCAGATATTCAGGTTCACGGACTAATTGCTTTCTTTAGTGCAGATATTTTTGCACGTCCTGTTGGAACTCTTTATAGGTCTTAGCGTAGACGATAGAGCCTGTCTTGGTACTAAGGAAATAGAAATAGTCGGACTTTGCCGGTGAAGCCGCTGCCTGGAGGGTTGCCAGCCCGGGACTACAGATGGGTGTAGGAGGTAATCCCTGATTGACATAGGTATTCCAGGGGCTATTTGCCGCAATGTTTTTTCCAGCGTCCTGCAGCGGTAGCCAGTATTGTTGGGTAGGAGTTTGCGAGTCACGCGCATATTGCACCGATGGATCCGAACCAAGATATCCCGCTGTATCATTCGGCACATTGTTCATGAAACGATTCCAATACACACCCGCAACTCCTGGAGCATCCTGGAGATTGAGGATCTCGCGTTGAACGAGGGAGGCCAGAATGACCATCTGGTACTCGTTGAGTTTATTTGCCCTGGCCCTGGCCACGAGATCATACTTTTGCGCATAGTCGTCGAACGCCCTGAGCATCCTGTTCACCACATCCTGGGCATTGGCATTTATAGGCATATCGTAGGTCGCGGGAAAGAGCAGCCCTTCCATACTATTGCCAGCTGGAATCAACTTCAAGACGGGATATTTGGCGGCGTCAGGGAACTGGCCTGGATGTTTCGTATACCTCAGGAAATCTTGCTGATTGAACCTGACGAGGCCTGCCCCGGCAAACACCCTGGCTATCTGCTCAATGCGATATCCTTCTGGTATGGTCACGTAAAAGACATCGGGTGAAGTATTGATAAGCTGGTCGATAATATCACTAATCGTCATGCCTGTGCTCAAGTGGTAATATCCCCCCGCTTGCAGTTGCCTATCCAGGCCTTTGACGCGGGCCCAAAGACGAAATGCCAGTGCGTTATGGATAAGACCTTTTGCCTGGAGATCATCGGCAAGTTGGGCTGTAGTCTCACCCCTCTTAATTTCAATAGGAATTGTTCTCCCTGCCCCGGGAGGACTGACCGGCTGAAAAATCTCGGTCACGGTCGTCCAGGCGTAATAGACGCTGGCGAAGACAAGTACACCAAGCAAAAAGACCGCTATAATGGCACCGCGTACGCTTCGTCCTCTCATAATCTTGTTTCCTCTATCTTCCCCCATGGTTACTACCCAGGGAGTCCAGGTACTCCTGCAGGATAACGGCAGCCGCCAGAGCATCTATCTCATGACCCTTCTGCCGGCGCTTAGATCGTTGTAAGTGATGAGGACGAGTACGCCCTTGCTTTCTCTGGTTCTCCTGGCTTCCTTGTCGCCCTCGTCTATTACCCTTTCCTAGTGCATACTGATCACGTTCCGCCAGCAGGCGTTGAGCCTCGACGGTTGAAAGACGCTCGTCCCAGAAGGTGACCGGGACATGAGTGTGCTCTTTCAGCCGCTCAGTAAAGGCGAGTACACGCTGCCCTTGTGCGTGTATCTGCCCATCCAGGCTAATTGGTAAACCAATCACCAGACCCTCTGCCCCTGTCTCATCAATAAGCTGCGCAATTGCAGCCCATGTCTGGGCCTCATCGCGGGAGACATGCAGAGTAGTATAGGGAGAGGCCAGAAATCCGGTGGAGTCACTTACCGCCACGCCGATTCTGACCTCTCCCACATCCAGTGCTATCAGTCGCGTCATGTATCCATACCCGAATCGTTGCACAACGTCTATAGCATTCTAACGAAAGAGAAGTAGTTTTGTCTACTTTCTTACTTTTTTTAGGGAAGTTTGTCTAGACTTTATATCCTGTCCTGGACTCTCGGAAAAATACCTCTTGTGAGTATGAAGTGATCTGCTATAATAGTTCTTACCCGCAAATTGGCGGAACGGTTACGCAGGCGATTGGATGGCAACATTATCATCGCAACGAAGCGAGGGAAATTAGCATGTCAGAGCAGCAGAAGCAAAGCGAAAGAGATTCCGTTCTGGGTACCCTGGAAGCAGAGGGCGTGCGCTTTGTCAACCTGGAATTTACCGATGTCATGGGGATGGCAAAATGCGTAACTATTCCCGTTGAGCAGTTCCCGGATTGCCTTACACACGGAAAGTGGTTTGATGGCTCCGCTATAGAGGGGTTTGCTCGTATTGCCGAAAGAGACATGTATCTCTTTCCCGATCTAGCTACCTTTGCTATCCTTCCGGGGAAAGTCCGTCCACAGGCAGCTCGCACATCGCAAACATTACACGCTTACCTCGAGCAGGAAACTGATGAAGATGTTGTTGCTCGGGTCATCTGTGATGTACGTACGCCCGATAGTGAACACTTTGATGGCGACCCGCGTGCCACTCTCTTGAGAGCGCTACAGGTGGCAAAATCGATGGGTTATACGTTTCTTGTAGCTCCCGAACTTGAATTTTTTCTTTTACGCCCGGAGGACAAGATGCCAACGCCGCTGCCACACGACCGCGGAGGCTACTTTGACTTATCGACGGATCTTGCAGCTACTGTACGCAGGCAGATGGTACAGGCGCTCCAGCAGATGCACATCAACATTGAGGCCAGCCATCACGAGGTTGCCGCCGGTCAACATGAACTCGATTTCGAGACCGGCAATGCCCTCTCCGTTGCCGATGGACTTATGACGGCCAAATACGTTCTCAAGGCCATTGCTGCCCAGCATGGCCTCTATGCGACTTTTTTGCCCAAGCCCCTGTATGGTATCAATGGCTCCGGGATGCATACTCATCAGCAATTAATTTCCCTTGCCACGGGTCAAAATGCCTTTGTCGATGAGCAAGGTGAGTACGGGCTGTCGGATATTGGACGCCATCGGCACGAATTGAATTGCGCTGCTGTGATCCCAGCTGTAACCCATACCTGGCCCTGGCTGTAATGTTGCGAGCAGGTCTCGATGGCATTTCGCGAAAGTTGCCACTACCACCCGCCATGGATGAAAGCCTCTTCCTGCGTGACGAACACGAACGTTTGCACCCGCGTTCGCGCCTGCTTCCTGCTACGCTTGGTGAAGCGTTGGATGAATTGCGAGAAGATTCGCTGGTACGTGAGACACTTGGTGACTCAATCTATGAGGGGTTCATCGAGGCTAAAACAATTGAGTGGATAGACTATCGCAAGCAGGTACATGCCTGGGAACTTGAACGCTATCTACCTGTGTTCTAAGATGGGCAAAGCGCGCAGGGAGGTATCCAAATCGTTTTGTCAATTTGCCAAAGCGTAATATACTGACTCATATTCATCTAACATCCGTTCAAGGGCAAAGTGTGCTTCAACGTGTGCTCGACAACGGACGCGAGGAATATCAAACAAGTCATCAACTAGAGCGGCTGCATGGGCGCTCTCTCCTGGTTCAACGAGGAAACCGGTTTCGCCGTGAGCAATGATCTCTTCTGCTGCACCACGTCGATAAGCGATAACCGGAGTGCCGGCAGCCATAGCTTCAACGGCAGTCAAGCCAAAGGGTTCGTCCCATTCAATAGGAAAAAGCAGCCCAAGCGATCGACCCATTATCTTCCACAAGGCCAACCGGTCCAGGTGCCCCAGGTAGGTCACTCGTTCGCCTGCCCGGCGTAGTTTGGGCACAATACGTCCCTCATAGTAGTGGCGATCGTAGATACCGCCAGCAATCAAAAGACGATATCCTGCCTTTTCAGCGATATCGATGGCCGCCTCGACGCCTTTCTCCGGCGCAATACGCCCGGCAAAGAGCAGTGGGGCCTCCACCGAGGCTTTGGGAGAAAAGGGGATAGCATCTAGATCAATCCCGTTGTATATAACAGAATCGATGGGGGTATAGTCCCCATAGGTGCGGGCGCATGCATGTGAAACTGTAATCAGCGTGAGAGGGTGTCCCTGCCGGTGCAGCACACGTAAGGCCGCGTTAATCTCTGGTGATACCGCTGGCAGGTGAAGGGTATGGGCGACAGGTATATCCTGTACCAGGGTACTGCAGGCGAAGGCTGGCCAGTCGAATGCGTGAACATGAACCAGGTCAAAATCGGCACTGCGCCGTTGTAACTGGAGAAAGAGTTCGAGAAAGAGATTGGCTTGCGTAAAGAAACCTTCATCAGCACGGCGCCCCTGTAATGGCTCGGAGAAGTTGGCCGGACGTACACTCTCTGGCACTGCCACCGGCTCAACAGAAATACCAGGGACAAAAGAACCATCCCTGGCAAAGAGCGTAACAGTATGGCCGCGCCGTATCAGTCCCTGGGCCAGGTCGGCAAGGAGTGCCTGTGCGCCACCTTGATAGGGTTGTGCAATGGTGGAAACCAGCGGAGCTATTAACGCGACTCTCATGCCTCGCCTCGATAACTGGCAATGTTGTTTTCTGTTTCATACAACTTTACTTCGTAGAGCAGTCCTTCAGGCAGGGCATGTTCCAGACGTTGCCAGAACTTCACTGCCAGTACCTCAGTGGTGGGAATAACGCCTTCAAGCCAGGGTACATCATAGTTGAGGTGCTTGTGGTCAACCCAGGCGATAACATACTCATTTATGGCCTGCTTCAATTGTGTCAGGTTTAAAACCATACCTGTATGCGGATCAGGGGTACCTCGCACGGTAACCTCCAGGACGTAATTATGTCCATGTCCGTTGGGATTGGCACACTTATCATACAAGGCAATATTTTCTTCCTGGGTCAGGTAGGTGCTCCATAAACGGTGTGCCGCGCTGAACGTTGTGCGCCTTGTCAGGTAGACCATAATAGTATCCTCTAGGTTCGGAGAGTCTCCAGGCTGGGGATGGCCTTGCAGGCGGAGCCCAGCTATACCTGTCCCCCGGACAGGATGCTACAAGTTGCTAAAAATCTCAATGTTGCTGCCACTGAGCATCCGTCCTGAGTCATCAGCCAGGAAGAGCAATATCTCAGCCATATCGTCGGGTGTCATACCTGCTTTTAGATGTGGCGCGGCCTGGCGGAGCATTGTAGTGTCTACAGCTCCTGGACTCACAGCGCAAACACGGATGTTGTAAGGCCTACCCTCTACTGCCAGTATCTCGGTCAGGCCAGCAACCCCCGCTTTTGAGACGTTATAAGCGCTCAGTCCCGGAAACTTTTCCACTCCTTTTACGCCCGAAAGGGAGGACATATTAATAATAATGCCCTGTTGCTGTTTCGCCATGATCTGAAAGGCTGCGCGACAACACAAAAAGGTGCCGCGCAGGTTGACTCCAAGGACGCTATCCCATGTGGCTACATCCATTTCAACAAATGGGCGTACTGCAACTATTCCCGCACAGTTGACCAGGACATCAACGCGCCCATAGGTCTCCAGTGCCTTTTGAAAGAGGGTATGAACGTCTTCTTCACAGGAAACGTCACCTGCAATGGAAAGTACGTGACCGCCTGCACCTCTAATCTCGGCCGCCGCTTCATCGAGATGAGAAGGAGTACGGCTGAAAAGGATGACCCGTGCTCCCTCCCCTGCGAAAAGACGAGCTGTAGCCCGCCCAATGCCTCGTCCCGCGCCGGTAATAATAGCAATGCGATCTTTGATACTCATACCTGGCATTATAGCAGATAGGTAGTAAAATGAAACACGCTTTTGATGCAGTACAACAAAGACATGAGATAAATAAATCTGAGCTACCGAGAAACAACAAATATGAAGAAACGCTTCTGATATGTGATATAATTAAACGTGGCTATTGCCGAGGTAACCACGTTAAGAAATATTTGGTAGCTATCCAGGACTTCTCGCCGCCGCAAGCAGTGAGGAATCAAGAAGAAATACACATGCTGCTATTTTTCAGATCGATTAGACGGGAGAGAGCATGACCACGAATAGCCGCTTGCTACAGGGTTCGCTCAGGGATTTTGGACTGGTAGAAGTTCTGCAAATGATGGAGCTGGGGAGTACGACGGGGGCCCTCCGCCTTAAACATTCAACCGGGCGCACCGGCATTATCTACTTTAGCGAAGGGAAGATGGCGAACTGCTCTGAACTGGATGCAGGCGCCTTAACGCTGGGCGATGTCCTGCAACAACTCGGTATGGCCACCTCCCAGCAGATTGAGCAGGCCTTTAACCAGCAGCTACAAGATGCCTTTGGCAAACGTATCGGTGAGCGCCTGGTAGCCATGGGTGCGATCAGTGAGAAGCAACTGCGGGAAGCGCTGCGTATGAAGGCTCTATGGACGGCACGCGAACTGGCTCTGTGGCAAGAAGGTAGTTACGAATTCATCTCCAGTCCCAATGCCCAGAGCATCTTACCTTACGGCGAAGCCTCCCTCGAACTGGAGATCATGCGCGTGACAATGGAGATGGTGCGCTACGGTGATGAGTGGGAACAGCTACACCTGTTTTTGCCCCAGGGTGTGCGTACGCTGCTCCAGATGGCCCCAGCAATTCCCTACGCCATGAGCTTCGATACACGCACCTTTGAGCTCCTGGTCCATGTGAATCTCTGTCGTAGGGTGCGCCGTATTGCCAGCGCTATGCGGCGGCCTGAGTTGGATGTCGCCAGAGAGCTGGCGCAACTGGTCCAACAAAAACTGCTCATGCATGTCTTCCAGGAGGCCGCTCCCCAGTTGAATGGACGCGAGGTCCGCCTGCCTGATCCTGCCGAGAAACTGCGCATGGAGAACTTTGAGCTGCTCAATCTGATCAGTCGTATGGAGCAGGAATGGAATCACCGCCGTACACCAATGGAGCAACTGCCGGCCCTGGTAGAATTCATCAATTGGACTATGGATGCACTCGCTGAGACCTGCCGCAACAGGGGGGCCGAGTTAGATCCAAATACATTGAGGTCGCTGCTCTTGCGCGAAAGACTGCGCTACATGGGCAATTATGAGTTCAAAATTGATCAGAACCATATTGATGTCGATAATTTCAAAGCTCTCTGTTACGAAGTGCTCAGTGCCAATATGGAGCAGACCGCCGACTTCTACGATGAAGCCTCGCTGGTACTCCAGCGTATCCTGCGTTGCATCTTCGATATGATTAATTCCCGTGTAGCCTCCCTTGACGAACGTCTTGAAAATCAAGAGGTGTGGGAGGCTATGTTCACACAATTTGCCTTGCAACGTTCCTAAATTTGCCTTGCAACGTTCCTTAAGGAACAAGGGAACCTGGCGACCACCAGGGTCGCCACTACATTTCACGAGAGCAATATTTGAAATGTAGTGGCATCCCTGGTGGGTGCCAGGTTATCTTGGCGGATAGGAGACAAAAATGCTTTTTGTCTCGCTAAACTCCTCGACGGCGTGGGTACCGAGTTCGCGATGGCCGTTGCCGCTGGCCTTCACGCCACCAAAGGGCAAGTGAATCTCTGCGCCTGTGGTAGGCGCATTGAAGTAGATCAGTCCTGATTCGATCTCACGCATAGCACGGAAGGGGGTACGCAGGTCGTTGGTGAAGATGGAGGTCGAGAGACCATATTCCGTGGCATTGGCCACTTGAACGGCTTCCTCGTAAGAGGCAACCGGCAAGATAGAGACGAATGGGCCGAAAACTTCTTCACGAGCAATGCGCATATCTGGACTCACATCAGTGAAAACGGTGGGTTTGTAGAAGGCTCCCTGGCTATAATCACCATTGTTGAGCGGAGTACCGCCCGTGAGCAATTTTGCTCCTTCCTGCTGTCCAACCTGCGTGTACTGATGTACTGCATGAACTCGTCCTCTATTCACGAGCGGTCCCATATCGACCTTTTCATCAAGTCCATTACCAATCTGAAGCTTTTCTGCCGCTGCGACCAGGCGGTCGGTAAAGGCGTGCTGGATTGCTTTATGCACAATGACACGGCTCGTCGCGGTACACCGTTGGCCAGTCGTGCCAAACGCTCCCCAGGAAACACTCTCAACCGCGAGGTCGAGATCGGCATCTTCCAGCACAATAACGGCATTCTTACCGCCTAGTTCCAGGGTACAGCGGCGCAGGTCGCGCCCGCAAATCTCCGCAACGTGCCGCCCCACTTCGGTTGATCCCGTCAGCGAGATCATATTGACGCCCTTATGGCTCACCAACGCATCGCCCAATACGTCGCCAGGACCAGTAATCACATTCAATACGCCCCCGGGTAGCCCCGCCTCGTGCAGTAGATTCGCCAATTTCAGTGCCAGCAGCGGCGTATCGCTGGCAGGCTTGAGGATAACAGCGTTGCCTGCAAGCAGTGCCGGGAGCGTCTTCCATGCAGGAATAGCCATGGGGAAGTTCCAGGGAGTGATAATACCGACAATGCCCATGGGCTGGCGAATGGTCATATTAAATTTGTTATGCATAGCCGAGGGGATCGTTTCGCCCTCTGCCCGACGTCCTTCTCCTGCCATAAACCTGGCAACATCAATAGCAGTCTGCACATCACTTCGTGTCTCTTTGAGCACCTTACCCATTTCGCGAGTCATCAGCGCAGCGAATTCTTCTTTATGCTGCTCTAATAACAGGGCCGTACGCAACAAAATTTCACCACGCTCAGGCGCAGGCACTGCCGCCCAGGCTGGTTGCGCTTTCCTGGCGGCCGCCACAGCCTCTTCCAGGTCGGCAAGAGTTGATTGCTGGAAATGTCCCACGACTTCATTCGTGTTGGCGGGATTGGTGCTGCTAAATGTCTTGCCACTTGCTGAGCCGCGCCACTCGCCTGCAATAAAATTTTGGTAAATTTGACCCTGCCCCGTGGTATGAGCAGCCGGTGACATTGCCATGAATAGCCTCCTCGTTGAGTAAATAGATGGGATCGCCTGTGACCCCCAGATACCCCTGGAAGGAGTATCCAAAAATTAACACTACATTATATCACAGTATACTTGCCCTTGATAAAAGATAATCGGACACGCAAAACCGCTAATGACGGGCAAAGCTTGTCATTAGCGGTTTTGCGTGTCCGATTTTATCCTATAGATTTTACGCCGTCTCTACGGTTGGTCCTTGACTGGGTGTAGTCTCACTGCTGGCAGCTGGAGGAGTCTCCTCGGCAAAGTCACCTTCTTGCGCTGGGCGCTTAAAGATATAATAGGCTGAGTTTGAGGTTAGTGGCTGGATACCTACCAGCTCCCAACCCTCGCGGCCCAGGGTATTCATGTAGCGACGTGCAAATGTGCTACGCCGCTCGTTGGTGATGAGAGTTTCAAGCCCCTCACTGGAAATTCGTCCACGGTAGTCAATATACACAACTTTATAAGCCCATTGCGCCATTTTGCTGCTCCTTCTCGCTTTCGCGTTGCGCTTGCTCCTGTTTGTTCGTCCTTCAGGAGAATTTAGGAAGAAAAGAAATGTGGTATTCCACACCTCTGCATAGGGGCCCTGCCCCTAAGAACTCTGCTGAAGGTTGTTGTCAAAAGGTATCCCTACCAGCATAGTCCTTCCATGGCATATCCAATGCTATGTTCCCATGAAACATCTCAAGGTATTCTGCCTCGCACGCAGCCGCAAAGTAATGTTTCATAGAAGCAACCAGAACTGCCCAGGGTTCCACAATCAGTGCATCCTGGCTGCAAGGTACTATGCTCGTAGGTTCCTCTGCACACGAGTAAGTATAGCCTGGATTCTGGCGTTCCACACCGCCATTTCCAACAGTTTTTGGAGCAGATACAATGACCTGGAAAGAACCTGTTCATTTCTACAGGTAACCCGGGCTTCTCCACGATCCTTTACAGATGGTTTCGTAGTCCCAGGCTCGCAAGTGGGCTATTGCAGTGGCAATTCGAAGGAGAAGGTCGTTCCCTGGCCTTCACCTGTATGGGGTTCGAGACGTAGTCTACCCCCATGGGCCTCAACAATACATTTGGTTATGTAGAGGCCCAGGCCAGAACCCTGATGAGAAGCGGTTGGCTGTAAACGCACGTAGGGACGGAAGAGCTGGCCTATATCTGCCGAATGAATACTGGTTCCCTGGTTATGCACACTGATCTGTGCTACATCCTGTTTGACCAGTATCCGGACCGTGACGGTAGTATCTTCGTCAGAATATTTAATTGCATTATCGAGGAGGTTGCCCAACGCTTGCTGCAAGCGACCATTATCCCAGTCCCCAATAATGGGAGTATCGGGTACCTCGATGACTAAAGTATGGTGAGGAGCGACCGGACGCAGCTGTTCCACAACCTCTTTGGCCAGTTCCGCTATATCACACATCTCACGTACCAGCGTAAACTGACCAGAGCTAAGACGCGAAGAATCAAGGAGGTCATTGACCAGGCGCACAAGGCGCCGGGCCTGGCTGATAATGATCCTTGTTCCGCGCTGGATCGTCTCAGTTCGTTGTGTGGGGCGAGCCACCATTTGTGCATAATTGATGATAGGCGAGAGAGGACCTCGCAACTCATGAGCAATCATAGCGATAAACTGTTCTTTACGCACCAACTGATCTTGTAATAAGAGATTGGCTGCTGACAGTTCATCCACCCGGCGCTGTAGAGCCTGTATCACCTCATCCTGCGATTTTTCGTGCTGAACTTGCATACCTATACATCTCCCTATTTTCCCCAGGCATACTCCCATTTCAATCCCAATTCAAAGGGTTGTGTAAGTAGTATACACCCTGGTACTTGCTGGTATGCTAAAAAAGATTATTTCTAGGAATATTGGGTAATGCCAATACAAAAACATGCCAGGGCCTGGCATGTTTTTGTATTGGCATTACCCTAATGCAGCAGATTTAGTTCCAGTAATTCTTCCAGTGCCCCCTCGCTGAGTTGTGTCTTATCCAGCGTCGGGTCTGCATGAGCAAGAAGATGACGCAGCCGTTCAACGATCTCCAGACGCATATAATGGTCGGAAGTGAGTAATAGCTCACCTACCATTATTTCAATTTGCCGCCGCTGTATACTGGCAAGCACTGATTCTGCCATATATAATCCTTAAGCCGTAATTGAAGTGCCCAAATACTTGCTAATAGAAGTACGTCGTGCAAACCTCTACTTTGTAGAAGTCGCTACTTCACTTTTAGTGGTACTTGTAGTGTTCGAACCGGACTCAGCAGAGCCTGACTTACTTTCACCGGAGCCCTTCTTCTCACCTGCAGCAGCAGGCTCATTTTCGCCTTTCTTTTTGTGACCATTCGAATCAACGGCAGGTGAAGCAGCGTGATCGGTCTTATAAAAACCAGAACCTTTGAAAACGACACCGGCTGGAAAAAACACTCTATGAATGGGTTCACCACATTCAGGGCAGGTTGACAATGGTTCCTCTGTCATTCTCTGCCACTTCTCGAAGCGATTCTTACAAGACTTACATAGATATTCATAAGTTGGCATACGGCGATCACCTCTAAGTTGTTCCGGCAATTCTAAGGCCTTATCCCCGAACAGGATGTCAGGCTAGCTCTCAATAATATAGTAACGTAGCTTTGTTGTGTTGTCAATCACATGAAGAGACTGCTAAATGTAGGTCCCCTCTCTCTTCTTGACTCCGCACTGATTACAGCGGCGAGAAATCCTGAAAAGTTAAGCACCACTACATTATACAACAATGGATGCCTGGCCCATTATTCCAAGCGACCGATATATTCTTTTACCTTCTCGGCGGCATCACGTGTCATGCCATCAAGGGCCGCGAGGTCCTCAACACTGGCTGCGCTCATGGCTCGTACTGAGCCGTAATGCTTCATTAACGCCTGCTTGCGTTTAGGCCCAATGCTGGGTATCTCGTCAAGCACTGATTTAAATGTACGATCGGAGCGGAGTTTACGGTGATAGGTGATGCCAAAGCGGTGGGCCTCATCGCGGATACGCTGTACGAGGTACAGAGCCTGCGATGAACGAGGCAATATAATGGGGTCTGGCGAGCCAGGTATAAAAATCTCCTCGTTCTCCTTTGCGAGTCCCACCGTTGGAATATCGATGTGCAACTCCTGTAGTACCTCCATCGCAGCGCTCAGTTGACCTTTTCCCCCATCGATTATAATCAAGTCCGGCATGGCCCAATCGTGTTGAAATTGCGCGCCTGGTGCACCAGGGGCACCTGTCTCACCTGCACCATCTTCACTGGTCGCAATAAATTGCCCCTCTAGATCAGCGCTGTCTTCGTTGCGCGTAGTGGATTGCATCCCTGCATGACGAAATCTGCGACGCAGCACCTCTTGATGGCTGGCGAAGTCATTTGGCCCTTCGACGCTTTTGATCTTGAAGCGACGGTACTCACCGGGCTTTGGGCGTCCTGATTCAAAAACCACCATTGCCCCTACCGAGTTTGTTCCCTGCGTATTCGAGATATCGTAACACTCGATGCGCTGTGGTGGAGCAGCCAGGTTGAGCGCTTCCTGCAATTCTTCCAGGGCGAGCTGTGTTTTCTGGCTATCAGTCAGCCATTTGATACGCTGTTGCTCTAACACCTCCTGGGCATTTTGTTTCACCATCTCAATTAAGCGCAATTTTTCCCCACGTTTTGGTGTCGTAATCGTCACCGCGCCTTTACGTTTCTCCCGCAGCCATGCCTGTATCACAGCCCGGTCATCTGGTTCTGCCTCGATGACTATTTCAGGTGGAATGTGGGGTGAACTCTCGTAGAACTGTTGCAGGAAGGAGGTCATCACCTCACCAGGGCTGCTATCACGTGTGCCCTGCAAGATAAAAAACTCTCGTCCAATCAGCTTCCCATTGCGGAAGAAGAAGGTCATAACACATGTCTCATCTTCGCTACTGGCGAAAGCAATGACATCCTGGTCGTCCTGTCCCTCGGTGGAGATAATGCGTTGTTTCTCCAGGACGCGCTCAACTGCCTGGATACGGTCACGAATACGTGCTGCCTCCTCGAAATTCAGGTTTTCCGCTGCCTCGTGCATCTTCTCCTGCAGGCTCTTTACTACCTCATCGTGTTTTCCTTCCAGGAACAGGATCACTTGCTTGATGACCGTGTCATATTCTTCCCGCGAGGCATAGGCGACGCAGGGAGCAATACAGCGATGAATATAGTATTGTGTGCAGGGACGGGGCAGTAATTTTTGCTTCCATCCCGGAGGAGGTTCTTTATTCACCGGCGGTGCCCATGTACTTGCATCGTACCGGCAGGTGCGAAAGGCAAAGAGCTTGTTCAACAGGTCCAGTGTAGCATCGACTGCCCCCGAATTGGTATACGGGCCAAAATAGCGATTGCCGTCACGCTGAAAACTGCGCACGCGGTAGACGCGAGGAAAATCCTCCGTCAGCGATACCTTAATGTACGGATAGCTTTTATCGTCGCGCATCAGCACATTGTACCTGGGGCGATATTGTTTAATATAGTTGCTTTCCAGCACTAATGCCTCGACCTCGTTCTTGACGACCAGAAACTCTATATCGTCGACCTTTGCCACCATGCTCCTATTTTTCGGGCTGAGGTCAGTGGACTCCTGGAAATAGGAGCGCACGCGATTATAGAGTGAGATCGCTTTTCCTACGTAGAGGATGTTGCCTTGCGCATCTTTCATCAGGTAGATGCCTGGTTTATGTGGAAGAGAATTCAGTACAGATTGGATTTTTTCGTTCATCCCGCTTATGTTCCTGCTG